>WNGL01001042.1_pt1 | contig 66603 bp, 60 predicted proteins | sample 5400591 | NCBI WGS metagenome assembly WNGL01 (sample SAMN13153377, study PRJNA577476) | soil metagenome | isolation source: 80 cm soil or saprolite under Garry oak tree replicate 1 | place: USA:California | collected 2016-06-15 | reverse complement strand
CTCAGCCGACATGGTGTTTGTCGGTTGCTGGACGGGTGGCGGGGCACTGACGGTGACTCGTGCAGTGGCATCCGCCGTTCCGCCCTCGCCGCGTGCGGTCAGGTGATAGCTGGTCGAGGCGGTTGGCGTCACGGTCTTGGTGCCAGAGGTCTGCACATCGCCTAGGCCTTCAATTGAGACGCTTGTGGCATCGGTAGTTTTCCACGTCAACGTCACCTGGTCACCGGCAGAGATGGCGGTCGGTGAGGCGGAAATCTGAGCGGTGGGGGCGCTTGCGGCGACGGGCGGGGCTGTTTGCGGCGCCGGCGGCTTGACCTTCTTCTTGCAACCGGCAACGGTAACCATCGCCACAAGCAGCACTGCAGGGACAAGAACGCGAGAACGGTAATTCAATGGAAAACTCCTTCCGCAGGTTGAATTGCGAATTCTGATGACGTTTTTATTTTATCCCCGCAAAGCGGCCGTGTCTCAATCTGAATGGGACTTGCTGTTACCACCGAATGTACTCGTTTCGATGCTTGAAAGAGAGGTCGTGAGCAAGGATGCTGGAGGAGCGTTCGATAGCGACCGCAGATCGTCGAGTGTTCGAGTCGACTGCTCGATAGGATACGGTTCGCCGTGGAGGATCCGTCTCGAGCATTTCGAAGCGCATTCTTAAAGATACTTCGATTCAAACAAGCCATTTATAATCAGTTAAATATAGGCGCCATGCGGCGTACCCAGTTGAGCACTGGGAATACGCCGGCGCTGACCGGATAAGATTACCCGGAAGGTTACAAGGAAAGACATGGACTCTCTACAGGCGCAGCGAGTTGCTCTCGCGGTGGTTCTGGCACTCGTTCCCACTTCGGCGTTGGCCGCGAGCTCGCGGCAGAACGAGGAACCTGACCGCGTCGTGGCAACTCAGGCGGCGGATTCATTCGTCTTGGAAAATCATCTGATCGGCGCGAAGTGGTCGGTCAAAGACGGCAGACTCGTAAACTTCGTTGTCCTTGATCGCCTGCATGAGTCGGAGCTTCGTGTTGCAGCGCCTTTAGCAATTCTTCTCAAAAACGGCACGGTCTACGATGCAGGCAGCCTGAAGCTTGCCGGCCCCTCTGAAACGCACGAACTTATCCCAAAATCAGGTGCATCGCGGCAAGCGCAGAAGCTACACGGTACGAGAGTGGACTTTCCCTTTGCGAACAATGATCAGTCATTGCGAGTCGTGTGGTCGGTTGTTCTTCTCGACGGATCGAACTACTTGAGGCAACTGCTCACGATTACCGCAGCCAGCAAGGATGCGGAAATCTCTCGCGTGCAACTGATTGATATGCCGCTTCAGGGAGGCCACGTGAGCGGATCGGTGGCTGGGTCTCCAATTGTCGCCGGAGATTTGTTCGTGGGATTCGAGCACCCGCTCTCGAAAAGCAAAGTGACTGGAACAAGAGCAACCGCGTGGATAGAAAGGGATCTGCCACTTCGAACGGGCCAGTCTGTCACTTACTCTTCAGTGATTGGAGTGGCGCGGACGGGCCAGATGAGGCGCGACTTTCTCGCGTACCTGGAACGAGAGCGAGCGCACCGATACAGAACGTTTCTGCACTACAACTCGTGGTATGACCTGGGCTATTTCACACCTTACGAAGAAGCCGACGCACTGGATCGCGTCAACGCATTCGGAAGTGAACTCAAGCAGAAGCGCGGAGTGATACTCGACTCGTTTCTCTTTGACGATGGCTGGGACAATCACAAATCGCTCTGGAAGTTCAACGATGGTTTTCCAAATGGCTTTGCGGCAGTGAAGGATGCGGCGGAGAAGTACGATGCGGAACCCGGTGTGTGGATGTCGCCATGGGGAGGCTATTCGAAGCCCCACGATGAGCGGATGGAGTTTGGAAAAGCTGCAGGTTACGAGATTATCGCCAACGGATATGCACTTTCCGGACCAAAGTATTACGAGGCTTTCCGCGATGTATGTATGGAGATGATTCACAAGTACGGCGTGAATCAATTCAAATTCGATGGAACGGGCAACGTGAACTCAGTCTTCCCCGGGAGCCGCTTCGACAGCGACTTCGCGGGTGCAATTCATTTGATTAGCGAGCTTCGCGAGTCCAAGCCGGACGTCTTTATTAATCTGACCACCGGAACGTGGCCTTCTCCTTTCTGGCTGATGCACGCGGACTCGATCTGGCGCGGTGGCGACGATGACTCGACCGCGGGCGTCGGGCCGTATCGCGAACGGTGGATCACGTATCGGGACGCGCAGACTTATCAGCGAATCGTTCAGGGTGGGCCGCTTTACCCGCTGAACTCGCTGATGCTTCACGGTCTGATTTTTGCCAAGGATCACAAAGACCTCAACAAGGATCCAGAAAATGACTTCCGCAACGAGGTACGCTCGTACTTTGGCACCGGCACACAACTGCAGGAGATGTATATTACTCCGTCGTTGCTGACACAACAGAATTGGAATGACCTTGCTGAGGCGGCAATCTGGTCACGGAAGAATGCCGACGTGTTGAAGGATACGCATTGGATTGGCGGCGATCCTGAGTGGCTTGAAGTTTACGGCTGGGCTTCGTGGACGCCGCAAAAGGGTATCCTCGTGCTGCGAAATCCGAGCAGCAAGGAACAGTCAATTCGCATCAAGCTGCAGGATGCATTCGAGCTGCCGCCGCATGGCGCGGAAGTGTTTGCCGCACGAAGCCCGTGGAAGGACGATGCTGGGCGGCCGGCAATTGTGCTTCACGCTCAAGAGGCACACCAGTTCCAACTGTCCCCGTTCCAGGTGCTCACTCTCGACGTGGCGCCAACCCATGGCGCGCACGATTGAGATGGAGAAGAGGACAGAAGCCATGATCAATCCGACACTTCTTGTGCTGGCGGCCGGAATGGGCAGCCGTTATGGCGGACTCAAGCAACTCGATCCGGTCGGACCCGACGGCGAGACGATCATCGATTACTCGATTTTCGATGCCCGCCGAGCCGGGTTTGAAAAGATCGTTTTTGTCATCAGGAAGGAAATCGAAGAGGCGTTCAAGAGCTCGATCGGCGCACGATTTGAAAAGCGGATTGCGGTTGACTATGTCTTTCAGGAGATTGGGAAGCTGACTCCAGGATTCTCGCTGCCCGAAGGCCGCACGAAGCCATGGGGAACCACGCATGCCATTCTGATGGCTGCGAATGTCATTCACGAACCGTTTGCGGTGATCAATTCAGATGATTTTTATGGTGCGGAAAGCTATCGGGTTCTGGCACGGCATTTGCAATCGAGCGCAACGGACTACGCCATGGTTGGATTTAGGTTGCGCAATACGCTCTCTGAATTTGGCACTGTGGCGCGAGGGGTCTGCCACGTGGATGAGAACGGGATTCTTCGCGACATCACCGAATTAATGGGTATCGAACGTGACGACGGGCACGTTGTCAACACTGACGCAGAAGGTCAATTGAAGAAACTGACGGGTGACGAGATTGTTTCAATGAACATGTGGGGATTTATGCCCCAGGTGTTTGCTCAATTGGACCAGTATTTTCAGGAATTTCTAAAGGTGCACGGGACTGAATTGAAATCCGAGTGCTACATTCCGAGCACAATTAACAATCTCATTTGCGCTGGGCAAGTAAAGGTGAGGGTTCTGAGTTCGGGTGATACATGGTTTGGAGTCACCTACCGGGAAGACCATCCGAGAGTTGTCAACAGCATTCGCCACCTCATCGATGGCGGCACTTACCCGAAAAGACTTTGGCCATGAATCCGAAACACAATTTCGGCGCTCTTGCCAATGAGTTTCAAATCTCCGGCAAATTTCTCAGCGCCCAGCCATACGGCACCGGACACATCAACGACACATACCGCGTCACGTTGCAGCATGCGGGCTTGTGTTCGCGGATCATTCTTCAGCGCATCAATACAAACATTTTCAAGCATCCAACTGCGGTGATGGAGAATATCCAGCGCGTCACAACGCATCTTTCGTCGCGGGTCGCTGGGGATCCCGATCAGGCCAGAAAGGTGCTGACGCTGATTTCGGCGCGCGATGGGCGGGCCTGGCACGTGGATCTGGATGGGAATTTTTGGCGAGCATATCGCTTCATTGAGAACGCCCGCACATTTGAGGCAGTCGAATCGGCAGAGCAGGCGCTGCAGGCTGGGAAGGCGTTTGGCAGGTTTCAGCAATTGCTTGCCGACATGCCTCCGCCGCGTTTGCACGACACGATTCCGGACTTTCATCACACACCAAAGCGGTTTGAAGCATTGCAGAATGCCATTGCCGCCGATGTGGCGAATCGCGCAGAGAAAGCCTGGCCAGAAATTGAATTTACTCTCTCGCGACGCTCGATTGTGAGCGTGCTGCTGGATGCAAATCTGCCGGAGCGCGTAACGCACAACGATACCAAGTTTAATAATGTGCTGCTCGACGACAAAACTGGTGAGGCTGTCTGCGTGATTGATCTGGACACCGTGATGCCAGGGCTGGCAGCGTTCGACTTTGGCGATATGGTGCGGACAACGACAAGTCCGGCGCAGGAAGATGAGCGCGACTTGTCGAAGGTGACGATGCAGTTTCCAATGTATGAGGCGCTGGTGCGCGGCTATCTCGCGTCGGCAGGTGACTTTCTGACGAAGGCGGAGAGGCTGCACCTCGCATTTTCCGGCAAGCTTATTACATTCGAGATAGGGATTCGATTCCTAACGGATTTTTTGGCCGGTGACACTTATTTCAAAGTTCACCGGGAAGGACACAATCTCGATCGCTGTCGGACGCAGTTCAAGCTGGTCGAGTCAATCGAGCGACAGGAAGAGCAGATGAGCCGGCTGTTGGAGTCGATTGGGTAGGTTGATACTCTGCAATCGCGAACCGGTGCGGCGCCGGAGCCAAGCGCGCGATCTGTCGAGCGCAAGCACGTCGATTCATTGCAATAACTATGTTGTCGAAAGAGTCTAGCGCTTATCGAGGAGAGCGACTATTTTGTAGGTTTCGGATTCGATTTTGGAATCGGGGCCGACGGGCCACTTGAGCTTCGCGATGTTGCCTTTGAATTCGGCCTGCACGTGTTCGACAAGTGGCATGCCGCAATTGCGGCGGTTGATGGAGTTGCCGTAGGGCGAATACCTGTTCACGCAGTTGACCACGGCGACTCTTCCATCGGGCAGCAACAGGGATACTGTGGTGCCGACGACCCGGTAGGAGACTTCACCGGGCGAAGGGCTGACGCGATTGGTGCGGTCTGGTCCAAGACATTCTGCATTGGTCGTATCGGCGGCGCAATCCACGTAGCCGTCTGGAGTGGACTTGGAATAGCCAGGGACCACGGCGCTGTAGTTCAGGTCGCTGTTCTGGCGATACAGTACGGTTGCTTCCAGCTTCTGAGCGGAGGCAGAGCTGACGCAGGACGACCAAACCACAAATGCAGCCACGAGTCCCAACCAATGGGTCTTGTTCATCCACGCCCCCTCTGGAAGTGTTTCTCAGAGTCTACGTGGGGTTTTGGGAAAAGCGGCGTCAAGAATGGTGGGGGACTCCCGGAGGTAACGTGATGAAAGGGTGGGGTGGGAGGGGGACAAAGGGGTGGCCTTTGGATTGTTGGGGATGACTGTGCTATTGGATGGTTCGTACTCTCCGATCCATGCCTTGCCACCCAAATGACGAAGACCTGTCGCTGGGGACCCCAGACACTCCACCCCAGCGACAAAGACCTATCGCTGAGGACCCCGGACACTGGGGCGCACCCGGATTCGGAAATATCCGGCTTAGTGAGACCAGAGCCGCCGGTTCCTTGAAAACCTGCATCCAAGTTACCTGATGATTGGGATTGAGAAGCGGCGGTTGCTGATTTCCGTGTGTTTCACTGGGCTGGCCTGCGTTTGCAACGAGGTCCGCGGCCAAGACTACTTCAACCTACCCGACGATCCGGGGCAGACGGCGAAGCCGGCGATCGACATCACGACGGGCGTGCCGCACCGGGAGGCCACCTGGCGCAGTATTCCCGGAGACTTCCTGCATGATCAGAAGGACATCTGGCTATTTCCGGTACAACTGGCGAAAGGCCGTCACCTGTTGCCGGCGCTAATCGTTGTTGGTGGAACCGCGGGGCTGATCTACGCGGACTCGCACGCGATGCCCTACTTCCAAAAGCACCAGAGGAACTGGGACGACTTCAACGACGTCTTCGATCCGTTGATAACCACGGGAGAGGTGATTGCGCTGCCGGCTGGTCTGATGATGGCGGGCTACATCCGGCACGATGATCGCGAGGTGAATACGGCGCTGCTGGCCATCGAGGCCTATGGCGACAGCGTGGTCCCCAACTTGGCGATCAAGGCCGTAACGCGCAGACAGCGGCCTTCCGACATTCCACCCGGCGCTCCGTTCACCGGCACGTTTTTCAACGGCGGCAAATCGCCGTTCAAGGGCAGCAGCTTCCCATCAGGACATGCGACCGCGGTGTGGTCGGTGGCGACCGTGGTAGCAGAACGCTATCGTCATCGTGGCAAGCCGTGGATCCCGGTGTTGTCGTACACGCTCGCAACGGCGATCAGTTGCTCGCGTATCACCGGGAGCGCTCACTTCCCGTCGGACGTGTGGCTGGGGTCGGCGATGGGGTACACGATCGCGAAGTACCAGACCCTGAGGCCGCGGTAGCTGCTGGCTTTCCGAGGTCTTCCGCCGCGGCGGACGAGACCCGAAGCAACCGGCTGTGAGCTACCGAGCAAGTTCTTTCCTTGCGATGTTATGCCCAAATAGATATAATTAAACAGTGGAACGACTTGTTAAGACCGTTGCGCTGGGTTGGTTCGGCAAAGAAGGATTTGTTGAGGATGCCGAACGAAGTGCGGCAGACTTTTGGCTTTGCGTTGTATTACGCGCAGATCGGATTGATCCATCCGGATGCAAAGCCGCTGAAGAGATTCGGTTCGGCTGGAGTTCTGGAGGTTGTTGAGGACGAACAGGGGAGCACTTATCGCGCTGTGTACACGGTGCGATTTGCGCATGCAGTTTACGTGCTGCATTGCTTCCAGAAGAAATCGAAGAGCGGAATTGCAACTCCGAAACAAGACATGGATTTGATTCGCGAGCGACTGAAAGAGGCCGAGAGGCTGGCGAAAGGGGTGAAGCCATGAGCAAACGTGACGAGGGCAACAACGTGTATGCCGAGCTTGGCTTCAAAGATGCCGGCGAGATGCTGGTGAAGGCCAAGCTGGTGGTGAAGATTGCGGAGATTCTGCGCGAGCGCGGATGGAGCCAGCAGGAGGCGGCGAAGGTACTGGGCCTTACCCAGCCCAAACTTTCGAAGATGCTGCGTGGGCAGTTTCGCGGGATCAGCGAGATCAAGATGATGGATTGTCTGGTGCGGCTTGGGCGCGAGGTGAAGATTGTGGTGGGGCCAGAGCGCAAGCGAGCGACGGGCCGGCTGGAAGTCGTCGCCGCTTAGGTGTGGTCCGGGTTTGCGCCTTCCCTCCCATGCACGATGAGGCCGTGTCATGGATGAGCACCCACTTTTGAGGTGGTTAAGAAAGAAGGCCGAGACCGCAGAAAGCTATGAGGCTTTAAGTAGCCAGTATCTCGCTCCATTTTCGATTACCTGCGCAAAGTGAACCTGTCCAGTACCTATCTGCTGCTTCCCCAGCGGCTGGGCTTAGTAGCACTTCTCGGGCTACGTCTGCGGCTCGGGTCTGACGGTAGCTTCTTTTGACTTTTTAGCTTCTTCTTCATTGGAAAATCATCTCGCAGCAAGCAAATCCTGTCCACGGGAATCTAACGAAGAATTAGCGACCAGTTTCCCACAGCAGAGCGGGTCCAGTTGAGGATTGGTTTGAAGGTGAAAGCGCATGGCGAATAGAATTGGAATCAGCCATGGCTGAATTTACTCATCTTCATCTTCATACGGAATACTCGCTGCTGGATGGGGCTTGTGATGTGCACAAGCTGATTGATCGCGTGGCGGCGCTGGGGCAGAAATCTGTCGCGATGACAGACCACGGGAACATTTACGGTGCGGTGCACTTTTTCAATGCGGCGAAGGCGAAGGGGATCAAGCCGATTCTTGGGTGCGAGCTCTACGTGTGCAAGGCGGAGGACCATCGTGCCGATACTCCGAACGACACGAACAACCACCTGCTGGTGCTGGCGGAGAACGAAGAGGGCTATCGCAACCTGATTCGCATTACGTCGGAGGCATCGCTGCATGGCTTCTATCGCAAGCCGCGCGTGAGCAAGCGGTACCTGGCGGAGAATGCGAAAGGGCTGATTGGATTTTCTGGGTGCCTGAGTGGCGAGCTGTGCGAAGAGTTGGGCGCGGGCCGCTATGAGCGGGCGAAGGCCACGGCGCTGCAGTATCAGGATATTTTTGGCCGCGGAAATTTCTATCTCGAACTTCAAGACCAGGGGCTGGCGGAAGAGAAGAAGATTCAGGCGGACCTGTTTCGGCTGGAGCGGGAGTTGGATATTCCGCTGGTGCTGACGAACGATTCGCATTACCTGTGCGGCGAGGACTCGCATGCGCACGACGTGATGTTGTGCGTGCAGACGGGTTCGAAGGTGCACGATGCGGAGCGGTTCCGCTTTGATTCGGACCAGTTTTTTGTGAAGAGCGCGGACGAGATGTCGCGGCTGTTTCCGGATTCGCCGGGTGTGGTCGAACGCACGATGGAGATTGCGGAGCGGTGCAACTTTAAATTAAGTCCCGTGGAGAATCCGTTTCCGGAGTTTGCTGTTCCGGCGGGGCACACGATTGACAGCTACTTCGAGCAGGTGTGCAGAGAAGGCCTGAAGAAGCGGCTGGAGACGGCGGTGCGGCAACTGGAGTTGCGCGGAGTGCAGCGCGTGCCGGTGAGTGAGTACGAATCGCGGCTGAACTTTGAGATCGACATCATCAAGCAGATGAAGTACCCGGGCTACTTCCTGATTGTGTGGGACTTCATCAAGTATGCGCGCGACCATGGCATACCAGTAGGCCCGGGGCGCGGCTCGGCAACGGGGTCGCTGGTGGCGTATGCGATGGAGATTACGAACATCGATCCGATGCAGAATGTGCTTCTGTTTGAGCGGTTCCTGAATCCGGAACGCGTGACGATGCCGGATATCGACGTGGACTTTTGTCAGAACCGACGCGGCGAGGTGATTGAGTATGTGACGCGCAAGTATGGCCGCGAGCAGGTGGCGCAGATCATCACGTTTAACACCATGGCCGCGAAGGCGGCGATTAAGGATTGCGGTCGCGCGCTGGATATGCCGTATGGCGATGTGGATCGCATTGCCAAGCTGGTGCCGGCGACGGTTGGAATGACGATCGACAGGGCACTGGAAGATGTGCCGGACTTGCGCAAGATCTACGACAGCGACAAGCAAATTCGAGAGCTGATTGATACGGCCAAGAAGCTTGAAGGGCTGGTGCGCGGCGCGGGGGTGCATGCGTCGGCGGTGGTGATTGCGCCGCGACCGCTGACGGAACTGGTGCCGGTAAATCGGACGAAGAACGACGAAATTGTGACTGCCTACGACATGAAGGCAGTCGAAAAGATGGGCCTGCTGAAGATGGACTTCCTGGGCCTGGCGACGCTGACGGTGATTACGGATTGCCTGAAGCTGATCGAGCAGACGCGCGGGGAGAAGATCGACATCGACATGGTTCCGCTGGACGATCCGGAGACGTTCAAGCGGGTGTTTCACACGGCGCTGACGTCAGGAGTGTTTCAGTTTGAGTCGAGTGGGATGCGGGACATTTTGCGGCGCTACAAGCCGGATACGGTGGAGGAGTTGACGGCGTTGAATGCGCTGTATCGGCCAGGGCCGATGGATATGATCGACGATTTTGTCGAGCGCAAGTGGGGACGGCGGAAGGTGGAATTTCTGCTGCCGGAGCTTGAAGGCATACTGAAGGATTCGCTGGGCGTGATCGTGTATCAGGAGCAGGTGATGCGGATCGCGAATGTGCTGGCGAGCTATTCGCTGGGCGAGGCCGATCTGCTGCGCCGCGCGATGGGAAAAAAGGATCCCAAGGCGATGGCGGAGCAGCAGGACCGTTTCATGAGCGGCGCGGCGGCGTTGGGGCATCCGAAGAATGCGGTGGGCGAAGTCTTCGACCAGATGGCGAAGTTCTCAGGGTACGGATTCAACAAGTCGCACTCGGCGGCGTACGCGCTCGTGGCGTATCAGACGGCATATTTGAAGACGCACTATCCAGTGGAGTTTATGGCGGCGCTGCTGACGTCGGAAACTTCGAAGCCGGAGAACGTGGTGAAGTATATCGGCGAGTGCAAGGAGATGGGGATCTCGGTGGAGCCGCCGGATGTACAGGTTTCAGGCGCACAGTTTACGCCGCATGGGGATGCGATTCGGTTTGGGCTGGCGGCGGTGAAGAATGTTGGCGGGAATGCGATCGAGTCCATCATCAAGGCGAGGGAAGAGGTTGGCGGCCGGTTCACGAGCTTCTGGGAGTTCTGCGAGAAGGTCGATTTGCGGGTGATGAATTCGCGGGTGATTCAGTCGCTGATCAAGGCTGGGGCGCTGGATTCGCTGGGGACGCGCGGGCAGTTGTTTGCCGCGGTAGACAAGGCGATGGAGCGTGCGCAGCAGGCGCAGAAGGACGCGGCGCAAGGGCAGACGGGGCTGTTTGGCTTGTTCAATGAAGCTCCGATACCGGGGCGTGGTGGGGACGATTTGCCGAAGGTGCCGGATTGGGAAGAGAGCGTGCGGCTGGCGAATGAGAAAGAGGTGCTAGGGTTCTTTGTGTCGGGGCATCCGCTGGATAAGTACGCCGAGAAGATTCGGAATTTGACGAATGTGATTTCGACAGCGGAGGCGCTGGAGCGCAAGCCCCCGGAGAAGCGTTGGGGGCAGCAGGCGGACCCCGCGGATGAGTTGCAGGTGGCGGGGATCCTTCAGGGGCTGCGCGTGCAGAAGACGAAGCGGGAACAGAAGCTCTACGCGCAGGCGTGGCTTGAGGATGCGACGGGAAAAATTGAGTTGGTCTGTTTTCCACGAGATTACGAACGGCTGGCCGGACAGATAAAGATGGAAGCGCCGGTGCTGGTGCGTGGAGTGTTGACCGGCGAAGAAGATGCGGCGCCGAAGATTGCGATCAGTTCAATCCAGGCGCTTGAAGAAGTTCAGGTGAAGCTGCCAACGGGCGTGCGCATTCGCATCAATCTCGATCGCGCGACGGAAGAGACGTTTGCAGGGTTGAAGAGCGCAGTGGATGCTGCGCCGGGGCCGGGCAAGGTTATGTTGCATCTGCAAAGGAAGGGCGAATACGAGGTCATTCTTGAGCCGGAGCAGATGAGCGTTGCCGCAGACCGGTGCTGGGTGGAGCGCGTCGAGGAGTTGATAGGCAAGGGAACTGTTCAGGCTTTGAATTGAGCCTGGGGCCTCCTCGAATCGGCCCTTGGATCAGCGGGTACTATGCCGATCGGTCACAAGAAAGGTTTGTTGATAAAGAATATGACAGAAACTAGATGATTCGCACATACAACTAAAGTTTGCCGATTACCTTTGTTCGTCATTGATTACCCACCTAGCCAGAGGTATAAGAGGGAGGCTTCCATTTAAAGGAGACTCTCTTGTCCGGGAATAAGTTTGCTTGCCTGCTTGCTGCTTCGATTACAGCCTTGGTTCTTTCCAGTTGCGGCGGTTCCAGTAACACAACTACACAGCAACAGCCAGTAAGCGTATCGATCAGTGCGCCCGTGACGACGGTCGACGGCACGGATTCGGTTTCGCTTTCGGCCAGCGTGCAAAATGACGTGAGCGCCGCCGGAGTAACGTGGAGCGTGAGCGGCGGAGGGACACTCAGCAATACGACGACGAGTGCCGCGACGTATACCGCGCCGGCGGCAACCAGCGCTGCACTTTCGGTGACGGTGACGGCAACATCCAAAACAGACAGCACAAAGAGCAAATCGGCAGCGCTGACAGTTCCGGCTGCGCCTTCGATTACGACCAGTTCATTGAGCGCGGGCGCCGTTGGTGCGGCATATTCGGTAACACTCGCGGCGAGCGGCGGCATTTCGCCATACACGTGGAGCGTGAGCAGCGGCTCATTGCCCGCGGGGCTGACTCTCTCCTCGGCCGGCGTGCTTGCTGGAACGCCATTGGCGGCGGGTGCAGGCACGGCAAATGTAACCTTTAAGGTCACGGACTCCGGCACGGCCACAGCGCTCACAGCGACCCAGGCGTTGAGCCTCTCGGTTACGGCGGCTCCATCCATCGCCTTTACGACTGGTTCGCCTCTTGCCGGCGGCACGACCAACACGGCTTATAGCGCGAACGTGGCTGCCACGGGTGGCGTCGGCTCGCTCACCTACAGCGTGACTTCGGGCAGCTTGCCTACGGGATTGAGCCTTTCAACGTCAGGCGCAATATCGGGCACGCCGACTGTTGCAGGCAATTACACCGTCGGTATCCAAGCTTCCGACGCCTTCGGGGATGCGGCGACTCAGAACTTCTGAAGACTGGGGTCGCCAATTCTCCGTACTCGGCAACGATTTCGGCGACTGGCGGCACAGGGACCGGCTATTCGTGGACCGTGACTGGGGGCGCGAGCACTCTCACTGCACTGAACCTCAGCCTCTCCAGCGGCGGTGTCGTCTCAGGCACACCGACCACAAGTGGCAGCGCAAGCTTTACGGTTCAAGTGACGGACTCAGCAAGCCACACCGCATCGGCGACGCTTGCTCTCACGATCAACGATTCACTCGCGATCGCGACCACGAGTCTTCCGATTGCAGTTACGTCGACCGCCTACACGCATACGCTTTCTGCAACGGGCGGTTCGCAGACCGGCTACACCTGGACGGTTTCGGGAGTGAATAATCTCGCGACGTTCAACCTGAGCCTCTCGGCCGCCGGCGTGTTGTCCGGTACACCGACGTCGACGGGTACGGCGAATTTCACCGCGCAGGTTACGGACTCCTACGGCGACACCGCCACGATGCCTCTCTCGGTCGTGGTTTACGATCCGCTGTCTCTGCCTGCAGCCAATCCTGTATCACTGCCGGGTACTGGAACGGTCAACGTCGCCTACACCGGGACGATTGTTGCAGCTGGTGGCAGCGGCACTTATACCTGGACCGTTACAGGACTCAGCGACGGTCTGACTTCGACGCCCGTTGGCGCAACGCTCACGATCAGCGGAACGCCCACCTCGACGGCGACTGTGACCTTCAATGTGAAGTTGACAGATACCGTCACCGGCACAATCGTTACGCAGACCGGCTACAGCATCGTGGTCAGCAATCCAGTTGTGCCTACATTGCCACCCGCGAATCCGAGTTCTCTGGCGGCCGCGACAATCAACCAGTTTTATACAGGGTCGATCACCGTGGCTGGTGGCACAGCGCCCTATTCATGGACGATCAACGGAGTTGCAGTAACCGGAGGAGGGCTGGCTCTCAGTGACGGCCTTTCAGCGACGAACTCGGGTGACAACACGCTAACCGTTGCCGGAACACCCACAACGACGGGCACGGTGACGTTAACGTCGGTTCAAGTGACCGACAGCGCGAGTGGCAGCGCCGGTCCGATCACGTACACCATCACGGTCAACAATCCACCCTCGCAGGTGAGCGGGGTGATTTCGCTCAATAATTCCTGCGGCGGCGGTATTTCGACGCCTCCTATTTCGATCAGCATCAATACGTCGCCGGTTCAGACCACGACGACCAACGGAAGCGGTTACTACTCGTTCGCGGCGGTCCCGGATGGCAGCTATACCATCACGCCTTCGATCATCGGAGCGAGTTCTGTCTTCTTCCCGGCGACTCAGAACATCACTGTTGCCGGCAGCTCGATCACTTCCAATTTCAGCGCGACGCTCGGTTACAGTGTTTCGGGCTCAGTTACATATACGGGCGCGGACACCGGCCGAGTTTACCTGAACCTTGCAAATAGTAGCTGCGGAGGCAGCGGCGGAGAGGGAACCAGCATTCCGTTTAGTGCTATTAGCTCGGGTGGGGCATTTACGATCAATGGCGTTCCGCCCGGTAACTACACGCTTCAGGCGTCGCTGGACAACCTCGGAGAGGGAGCGCCGAACGCAACAAGTCCGTCGGCCAGCGTACCGGTCTCGGTGACGAGCGCAAATGTGACCAGCGTCTCGATTACGCCTCTCGATCCCACGCTCTCTGATCCGACGGCGACACCGACCCTCGAAACCATCAACCCAATCGACTCAGGCGTGGTGATCAATTACAAACCAATCAGCGACAGTAACGGCTTGGGAACGGTGAGCTTCTATACCGTTCAGTGGAGCACGGACTCGGCGTTCAGCTCCCCCTCAAGCGTCACAATGAAGACGGTCGAGAAGGGCGGCGACGTCTGGTTCCTGAATAACGACGTTGCCGGCATTAACGGCACTTTCACGAACGGAACGCCATATTACTTCCGCGCTCGTGGTGAGGTTGCAGGCGGAGCCGGGCCGTGGGCGGTTTGGGGCGGAGGTACACCATTGGCCGTAACGGTTGGAGCACCGACTGGATTCAACACCGTGTCCGGCGCGGTGACCATTCCCTCCGATATCACACCGACGGGACCGCTGTATGTCGGCTTCTACGATCAGAGCAACAATAACGTGTACGCGACGCTGATTCCGTTGGGCAGCCTCTCGAACACGTCTCCGAATGCATTCACGGTGAATGTTCCGAATGGAACCAAGTACTTCTTCTTCGGGATTCTTGACCAGAATGCCGACGGTCTGATTGACATAGGCGACGTCGGAAACACAGCCGAACATGACACTCCCGCCGTTGTCGTGTCTGGAAACATGACGGGCCAGGATCTCACGTTGCCAGATACGAACAGCACCACATCGGTGGCGACGCAGGAGTTCAGCTCGACGTATTGGAACGGCTCTTCGGCGAATACGTCATCGGGCTACAATCTCAACTTCCAAGTTGTGCAGGGAAACAAGCTGCCTGTTGCGGTCCAACTCGTTGCCGCCTCGAACCCCAATGTCATTACCCCGGTCGATGTGGGCAGCTTGTGCCAGGGCTGCGGCCATCTGCAATTCGACTACTTTACGGGCATTGGAAGTTCGGTGCCAGTTGTAGGTGACACGTACACGTTCAACGTCACCTATAGCGATTCGCCCACTCCGGTGGCCGTGGTCGCGACAGTGACCGGCGTGATTGCTCCGAACGCCGCGCCGAGCAACCTCTTCGCAATTGGCACACTACCGATTTTCAGCTGGTACGATTGGGCGCCAACGGCCGCGGATGATTTCAGGTTCTACATGTGGGATAGCAGTGGAAATACGATCTGGCAGATTCCGTCGAGCAACTCAAACTCAAACGGATTCAGCTCCGCGATTCTGGAGATCGACTACCCGACAGATCCGCTCGGCGACCTCTCGAACACTCCCACCATTCCGGTACTGACGCCGGGCTCTGTCTATAACTGGTCCATCACGGCAACAGACAGCAACGGCAACCAGGCGCAGACGAGCACTTACTTTATTCCGTAAGACTCGGATCCGCGGTAAATAACTCGACGGCCAATCTGGAACGGTTGGCCGTCGTCATTTTTGCATCGCGAAATCAGCTCGCGTTGGAAGCAGGGAAATGCGCAGTCCGTCTCACGCGTAGCTGCTTACAGCGGATTGGCTGCTTCCGCGCTCGCGGCTGATGCGTTCGACGTAGCCGCTTTTGCGTAGTTCAGCAAGGGGATTGGCGCCCAGCCCTCGAGCCTCGCGCCACGCGGCAGCTAGGGGCCGCACATCGCGCCAGAATGCGCCGCGGAAAAGCTCTTCGGCCGCGACCAGGTCACAGGTTTGCTGGAGCTTTTCCAATTGCTCCCGGTCAACCAGCGCAGCTTTGAGCCAAAGTTCCTGCGCCGACACAACTGTCTGGACCATGGCCTCGATCTTGCCCTTGAGATTGTGGCTCTGGTCAATCATGAACGCGACATCGTGGGGCAGGCCGTCCGACTGGGCACAGTGCAACTCGTGAAAGATGCGAAAGATCTGATACGGGTCGATGGATCCGAGTGTGAGGTCGTCGTCGGCATAGCGGCGATCGTTAAAGTGGAATCCGCCTAACAAGCCGGTGTGCAGCAGCCACGCCACAATCTGCTCAATATTTTGCGTCACGTAGTGATGGCCGGTGTCGACGAGAACACGCGCTTGTGGGCCGGTTTCGCGCGCCAGGTGCGACGACATGCCCCAGTCCGCAATATCGGTGTGATAAAAGGCAGGTTCGAATGGCTTGTATTCAATCAATAGACGCTGATCGGGCGAAAGCTGGGCGTGCGCCGCCTTCAGCGCTTCCTGCAGCCAACCGATGCGCTTGCGAATACTCTGAGTGCCCGGATAATTTGAGCCATCGGCAAGCCACAATGAAATGTCGCGCGACCCGAGACGTTTGCCAATTTCGATTGAGTCGAGAATATGCCTGGTGGCATGCTTGCGAATGTCGGCGGAGGGGTTGCATAGAGAACCGAACTTGTAGTCCTGATCCTGAAACAGATTGGGATTGATCGATCCCGCGCGAACGCCAAAGCGCTGCTCAAGAATCTTCACCTCCTGCACGTCGCCGAGGCCGTTAGGAAGATCCCAGAGGACATGCAAGGCCATGGTGGGCGTCGCACCAGTGAGGCGACGCACTTCGGCTGCGTCGCTGAATTTCTCTTCGAGCGTGGAGGCTGCCCCGGCCTGGACGAATTTCCCGAATCGAGTGCCGGTGTTGGCGAAACCCCACGATGGAATCTCGATCTGAAAAGCGTCGAGGACTCTGACTGCCTGCTCATAAGCCGCGGATTTCGATTCATTCATGATCGCGAGCCTCACCTGGCGAATTGCCTTGGTACTGTCCTAAGTTGCTTCGTCGCGCAGCAGGACCACGCTTAAACAACGCGGTCCGTGAACGCCTTTGATGCGCGTCATTTCGATATCCGCCGTTGCACTGGGGCCCGAGATGTAAGTGGCCAGCGTCGGCGGGTGTGCGCAGCGATCGAAATATTCCGGCAGCGTCTCAACGATTTGGCTCGTGCGCAAAATGCACAGGTGCCAGTCGGGCAAGAGCGTAATTACCCTCCTGCCTTCGATGCCGGAATGGTGCAAGACGATGGTGCCGGAGTCGGCGACGCCGGCGAATGCTGCTGTCATTACCCCATCGCACCCCTCAATTTCCTCTGCGGACAAACCTCGATCGACGTTCCATCTGAATCCAGCTGCGAACCATTCCGACGGCAATTCAGGCGGTACGACCATAGTGCGTTTGCCGCTTGCTCGCAATTGCCGCTCGATGACGGCGGTCAAATCTGCTGGATTGGCCTCCACGACATCGGCGCCGTATTCGCGCAGGCGATCGATCATCAACTCGATCAATGCCGCGCGGCCGAGGCTGCCGCGGCGCTCATAGTCTCGCGGCAAATCGGCATACGCTGCGCCTTTGGAATTCTGGGTGGCCGCACGGACGCGGTCGAGAATTGCCGTTCGTGATGAGGTATGTGCAGTCATCGGCTGTCCTTGTCACGAGTTGCCCACCATTCGCGAAAGCTCTTTTCAGGTAAGCCGCGCAAGTCGCGGGTCATCGTCCATCGCGCACCGAGGCTGGGCAGGCGGTGTATCCATCCGTCCTTGCCGGTGAAGAAGCGGAGCCCAAGGCGCCCGATTTGTTGCGCCGCGCGGAAGCGCCATGCGCTGGCGAAGATGATATTCGCTAACTTCATGCCAAGATACATGGGGTCGAAGACTCGCGCAGTCCGGCGGCGCTCCTGGTTGACCACTTGCGCGCGCAGCTCGATCAATACTTCGGGAATATTGATCTTCACCGGGCACACTTCGTAACACGCGGAACACAGCGAGGAGGCGAAGGGCAGCGATTGCGCGTGCTCCATCTTCATCAGTTGCGGTGTGAGGATCGCGCCGATGGGCCCGGCGTAGACCGATCCGTAGGCATGCCCGCCAGTCTGGCGGTAGACCGGACAAGTGTTCAGGCAAGCCGCGCAGCGAATGCACCGAAGCGTCTGTCGTTCTTTGGGCCTCGTGAGAATCGACGAACGCTCATTGTCGAGTAATACGACGTGGAAGTTCTGCGGCCCGTCGCCTGGTGTAACACCGGTCCAAAGCGAGGTATAAGGATTCATTCGCTCGCCTGTTGCGGAACGGGCAAGCACCTGCAGCATGACTTCAAGATCCTCGAAGCGCGGCAGCACCTTTTCGATGCCGGCCAGCGTAATCATGGTGCGGGGAAGCGTGAGGCACATGCGGCCATTGCCCTCTGACTCAACTACGGCCACCGATCCGGTCTCTGCAATGAGAAAATTTGCACCGCTGATCGCGGTAGATACGCTCAAAAACTTTTTGCGAAGATATGTGCGTGCAGCGGCAGTTAGCTCCTGGGGGTCATCGGAAAGGTTTTGAAGCCCCATGCGGCGCGCAAATATCTCGCGCACCTGGCTGCGATTCACATGCAAAGCAGGGGCAACAATATGCGAGGGCTCATCTTCGCCCAGTTGCAATATCAATTCCGCGAGGTCGGTTTCGTAGACCGCCACGCCCGCAGCTTCAAGCGCTGGATTAAGCTGAATCTCAGCCGAGGTCATGGTCTTGATCTTGATGACCTCGCTCGCCTCTTCCTGGCGAAGAATATCGAGGATGATCGAGCGCGCCTCAGCCGCGTCGCGCGCCCAATGCACATGGCCGCCAGCAGCGGTGCAGCGGGATTCAAATTCCTCCAAATAGGCGTCGAGATCTTCAAGAGCATGGGTTCGAATCGCGGCAGCCGCCGTGCGCAGTTCCTGCCAATCGGTCTTCTCCGCAACCAGCAATCCGCGCTTGGCTTGAATGACATCCGTCGCGTGCGCGACATTCTTGCGCAATTGCGCGTTCCGCAACACGGGCAGGGCAGCCGCGGGAAAAGGCGGCGCCACTCGCGGGTCCATCATTGCGGGATTCATGCCAGCACCTCTGCCGGGGCTTTCTCTGTGCTGGCTAGAATTCCGGCCAGGTGAATCGTCTGCATGCCGGCAAATTGCCGATGAAGCGCACCGCCGAGATGCATCAGGCAACTGTTGTCGAGCGCTGTGCAGAATTCCGCGCGCGTTGCGACAACGTCCTGCAGCTTTGCGCCGAGCATGGCCGACGAAACTTCTGAATTCTTGATCGAGAACGTCCCACCAAATCCGCAGCATCGGTCGAGGTTTGCCAGGGGAACCAGTTCGAGTCCGCGAACTTTGCTCAGCAGCCGCAGCGGCTTATCGCCAACGTGCAGGCCGCGCAATCCGTGGCAACTGGCGTGGTAGGTCACGCGATGCGGAAAGTACGCGCCGACGTCTTCGACCCCGAGCCGGTCAACGATGAATTCGCTCAGCTCGAACACTCGGGGCAGCAGGGAAGCAAAATCCTTCCGAAGACTCTCGTTGCCCAACTCCTCAAATAGCCCGTGATACTGATCGCGAATCATGGCCACGCACGATGACGAAGGAATCACAACCGTCTCGGCGTCCCGGTAGATGCTTACGAACCGCTTGGCCTGCGAGAAAGCTTCCGCGCGGAATCCTGTATTGGCATGCATCTGTCCGCAACATGTTTGCTGGGGTCGAAAGTCCAACTCGACGCCAAGCCGCTCGAGCAACTGCACCACCGCACGCCCAGTCTCGGGAAAAAGCGTGTCGTTGTAGCAGGTAATGAAAAGCGATGCGCGCATCCAGAGCACCCAGGAACGCAATCAGTGTGAAAGGCGATGATATTTGTTTAAATTACCAGTTGTCCATTGCGGCCCCATCGTGATTCGCGCGATTCACTGTGCGCGCCGTTACTTTGCGGTAAAACCAGAGACGGTGTGTCCTCTTGAATTCTTTTCAAGGTCGCCGCTCTCTATCGTGTAGCCGTGAAGTAAGCGCAGGCTGCGCCTAAAAAACTAGGGGAGGGCTCGGGCCCTCCCCTCCCCGCATTTTGCGGAATCAATATCGGATGCTACGCCGGCGCTCCGCTCCAGTCGCATTCAATGTCGCGACGCAGTTCCGCGCTTTGCCTGGCCCACTCGAGCACCTTGGCAACACGCCAGGCATCCATTGCGGCCACCGGTGCAGGCGATTTCCCCAGCAGGGCATCGCGAACGCCTGCATAGTAGAGCCGGTAGTCGCCTGGCACCGTCGCTACGGGACGCGTCACCATGCCGCCGTCCACGTCGACACTCAGCGTGCCCCAATTGGCGGCGGGTTCCTGGCCCCAATGGGCGTCGGTAATGCGAGTGACCTTGTTGAGTGCGTCCTCCTGCGGGTCGAGGCCCCACTTCCAGAAGTTTCCCTTCGTGCCTCGCATGTGAAAGCGTGGACGCGCCAACGAGGAGAGAGAATTGGCGCCCAGTGTCACCGAGAATCCTGTGTAGTAGTGCAGGCGCACAGTGAAGGAGTCATTCGCTCCTTCGCCATCTCGCTCCCTTCGCACTTCCGCGCCAACCGCAGCCGGCACTCCGAAGAGCACCAATGCCTGATCGACAAGGTGGGTCCCAATATCCAGAAGCGCGCCGCCCTGGTCGGGCTCTTCTTTCCAGGCACGGGTTGAGAGTCCCGGCCGCCAGCGATCGAAGTTCGATTCGAAGTGCACCAGCTGGCCGAGAGAACGCTCATCCAGCACTTTGCGAATCGTTTCGAAATCATTGTCCCATCGACGGTTGTGGAACGGAATGCACTGCGCGCCGATGCCTCCGGCCAGTTCATCCATCTGCGCGATCTCAGAAGCCGATAGTGCCACAGGCTTGTCGATGATGACGCTCCGGGCAGCTTCCAGCGCCTTCATGGCGACAGAGAAATGTGTGTCGTTAGGCGTGGCCACTACGAAGGCCTTGATCGACGCATCCGCCAGCAGTTCGTCGAGCGTGCGGTAAGTTGTAATCCCGGGATAACGTTCCGCGGCGTTGTTCGAATTGCGTTCGACCACAGCCGCCAGTTCCAGGCCTTCCACTGAGGAGATGAGCGGGGCATGGAAAACCCGCCCCGCCATGCCGAATCCAACCAGCCCAACGCGAACCATACGTCCTCCGATCGCGACTTTCCCGTCACTAACTTTGTGCGAAGTCAACCACCCTGGAGATCAACTTGAATTAGCCCTCAAGTTTATACCGGGCTTCCGCCAACCGGTAGAGCCGCCTCTAAACAAGCCTAATCATGGTAACCACTATGAGCGAGATTGTTGCAGTATCCAGCAGAATGAGCGGGAACCGGCCGGTTTGCCTCGGTGCTTGTGCAAAGCGGAACAAATTTATCCGTGTTCCCTCACCTTTCGACTGATTTCGATGTCCAAACCACACGGCTAGAAAGCGGACGCGGAGCACCATATTGCACAGTTTGGGAAATGCGCTTTAGACTGTGTGACAAGATCAAACGGGAACGAGTAGCTGCTGAGCCAGAGGATGTTATCCTAACGAAGTAGCTTCCGAGCTGATCGTAAACTGTCAGCTGTGCCCATTTGTTTTTTGCGGCGTGCTCGAATGAAAGGCTTTGCGCCATCCCCGTTCAGCTTTTAGGAGTCTATGTCCGACAATCATTTGAAACCCAAGGTCTTAGTAGTTGACGACGAACGAGTCATTGCCGATACGCTGGCGATGATTTTGAACCAGAGCGGCTTTCAAGCCCGCGCCGTCTATTCCGGTGAGAATGCCCTCGAAATGGCATCGACGTTTGAGCCCGATATGCTCATCGCCGACGTCATCATGGCCGACCTGAACGGTATAGACGCTGCCATTCAGATTCGCGCGCTGCTACCGCGCGTGAAAATCCTGCTCTTCTCGGGCCAGGCCGCCACCGCCGACCTGCTTGAGAAAGCGCGCGGCCAGGGTTATGAATTTGAGATTCTGGCCAAGCCCGTTCACCCGCAAGACCTGTTAACCCGGCTGCGCAGCTAGTCCGTGATCGGGTGATTTTGTAATCGTGCCCATGAACTTGGGTGCCCCAGGTCTCGCCTTTGAGACGTGGGAAAGCGAAGCGGAGGGGACCTGCTGTTGTTCTTTCGCTTCTCAGCTCGCACGCCCCCATGAATTGTCATCCTGAGCGAAGCGCTTTTCAGCGGAGCCGAAGGACCTGCTTCTCGGGCGCATTTCCACTCCGCACGAACATGTGTGCCCCATGTCTCGCTTCTGAGAAGTGGGAAAGCGAAGCGGCGGGGACCTGCTGTTGTCCTTTCGCTTCTCAGCTCGCACTCCCCTATGAATTGTCATCCTGAGCGAAGCGCTTTTCAGCGGAGCCGAAGGACCTGCTTCTCGGGCGCATTTCCACTCCGCACGAACATGTGTGCCCCATGTCTCGCTTCTGAAAAGTGGGAAAGCGAAGCGGCGGGGACCTGCACCAACGAGACACCAAATCAAAATGAATTGTCATCCTGAGCGAAGCGCTTTTCAGCGGAGCCGAAGGACCTGCTTCTCGGGCGCATTTCCACTCCGTACGAACATGTGTGCCCCAGGTCTCGCCTTTGAGACCTGGGAAAGCACGAATCTTCGCGGTCACTGTACTAGGGCCTGCTCCCAGGCCCTCTCCCAACGAATCTCACTCGGCGTTTACGGCTTCATCTCGTGGCGGCCTTCGAGCGCGTGCGCCATGGTGACTTCGTCTGCGTACTCGATGTCGCTGCCCGCAGGCACTCCGGTTGCAATACGCGTGATGCGCACTTTAAATTCGCGAAGCGTGCCAGCCAGCCAGCTTGCCGTTGCCTCGCCCTCCAGCGTCGGGCTTGTGGCCAGGATTACCTCGTCTATCTCGCCGCGCTCCACGCGATCCACCAGTGACCGGCCGCGCAATTGCTCAGGACCGACGCCGTGCAACGGCGAAAGCGTTCCATGCAGGACATGATAGACACCTGCGAATCGGCTCCGCTCCACCGCTTCAATATTAGTAGGCTCCTCAACCACACATACGAGCCGCTGATTACGCGTGGGGCTTGCGCAATAAGCGCAGGGATCGATATCCGTCACGTTGTTGCAGATCGAGCATAGCCGCAGGCCCGCTTTGAGCCCGCGCACCGCCTCTGCCAGCGCTTCTGCATCGTCCTCGTTTGAGCGGAGAATATGAAAAGCGAATCGTTGAGCGGTCTTCGTTCCGACCCCCGGCAGCTTCTTCAGCTCTTCAATGAGCCGGGCCATCGGCTCGGCATAGCGTGCCACTTCTTTCCTCCTAGACGGTGCGGTAGACGATGCCGGTGAAGACATCCCCGTTCACGAACCCTTTGCTCCAGGCGGCGTCGAACTCCGCTGTAGGCTTCTTGGCCACAGCTTCCTGCTCGGATGCTCCGGAGGTTTTCAGAGCTGCAACTTTGTCGCGAACAGCAGAAAGCATGTCGTGAAATTTCTGTAGATCCGACTTCGATCCTAATGGGCCATGCCCAGGGATGATCTTGGTGCCGTTGTCCGCGATGGAAAGAGCCTTGGCAGAAGCGTCGATCATTCCGCCGATCACTCCGCCGGTTGCCTCGTCGATGAAGGGGTACATGCCGTTGAACCAGATGTCGCCAACGTGCAGCACATTGGCATTGTGGAAGTGGATATAGATGTCGGTGTCAGTGTGCGCCGGATCGAAATGAACCAGATCGAGCGAGTCTCCGTTGTGCCAGACGTGCATCGACTGGTCGAAGGTGATCGAAGGCAGCGCTCCGGTGGGGGAGGCCGGCATGACGAGGTGAAAAAATGGGATTGTCTGCGCAGTGGAAAGCCTTTCGCGCGTGTTGCGGTGGGCGAAGATAGTGAACCCAGCTGCGTGCAGTCCCTCGTTGCCATCGGTGTGATCGTAGTGCCAGTGGGTGTTGATGAGAGCGTCGGGGGCATCGTGGCTCACGACGGCGATGGCTTCGCGAATCTTCGGGACCGCGGTGGAGAAGCTCGCGTCGACGAGGATGTTGCCATCTCTGCCGGTCTGGAGAGCCATGTTGCCGCCCGAGCCCATGAGCAGATAGACGTTGTCGTAAAGCTTCGTGGTGGTGATCGGCGTCTTCAAGGCGCTTTCGCGCCCCTGCAGGATCCGGTCGGGAAGCGTAGCGGCCTGGGCGCTCATCAAGCGGGGCGTCAAGGCTGCCGCGCCAGCCGCCATCCCGATTCTCAGAAAGCTTCTTCGATTCATGTAACCTGTCATCGTGACCCCCTCAAAGCAGCGAATGAAAACTCAGCCCAGTCCCGGAATATTAAGCCCGCCCAGTGCGCCCTTGACGCTCGATTGAATGGCCTCGTCCGCCTTGCGCCCGGCCTCGTTTACCGCGCCGACCACAAGGTCCTCAAGCATCTCCACATCGGGGTTGGGTCCGCTGAGGCTCGCCACGGCCGACGGATCAATACGCAGTTTGATGAGTTCCTTTTTGCCATTCATGGTTGCCGTCACAGCGCCGCCCCCGCTCGAACCCTCCACCACGGTCAGGCTCAACTTCCGCTGCATCTCCTCTTGCATTTTGTTGGCCTGGGAAAGCATCTCGGCCATTTTGAGGGGATTCACCATCGTGCGCCTCCTGTCCAAAGCTTGCTATTTGCCGCGAAGGTCCACCACGCTGCGGACCTCTGCTTTGAAGATTTCCCTTGCCCGCTGCACCATTGGATTCGCAAGAGCAGCCTCTTGAACGCTGCCGGCGATTGGCGAAGGGACTGCTGAGGTCGACGCGCCTTTACCTTCTCCCGGCACAACCAGGAATCGCGCAGGTGCGCCCAGCCGCTGCAGTTCCTGGCGAATGATCTTCTCCGCCGCGGCATTCACCGTCAGCGCCAGCATCTTCTTACCCATTCCCGGCACTGCAATGCGCAGGCTTGCTCCGTCGAGCGTCCACGCGCCTGTGCCGAGCAGTTGCGAGGCCGTAGCGTGCCCTGCGGACCCCAGTGCCGTCACTACCGCCTGTCGCAGGCTGCCCGCGTCCAGCGTAACGAGTGTCGGCTCGGCAACCGCTGCCACGGCCAACGACCCTTCGGTCACCGTCTCTACAAATCCCTTTTGCCGACTCTCTGCGGCAGCAGGGAATGGCGTGACCTGCCGTGCCGAAACATTTGCTGCCTCGTTTACAGCTTCCATTACCGGTATAGCGCGATGGCTCTCTCCGCCTTGCACATCCTGGCGCATGTCGATCGCGGCGACGAAGACGCACCGCCTCCACGCACGCCAGCACCGCTCGCAACACCGCTGAGAAATTCTTCCAGCGGAATGAGTCTCTGCGCGTGAATCAGCTTCAGCAGCCCCAACTCCAGGTGGAACCGCTGCTCCTGCCGGTAATTCAAATCGTCAAAGGTACGCAGGACGATCTGGAGATTGCGCGTCAGCTCTTCTTCGCTGAACAACATGGCCGTGCGCGTGGCCCGCGCGCGTTCGTCGCCGGAGATCTGCAGCAGCTCCGTTTGCTCCCCGCCCAGTTTGGCCATCAACGAATTCCGCAGGTAGCGAACCATCTGCCGGGACAGCGACGAAGGGCTGTGCCCCGCATTCACCAGTTCGTTCACCTGCTCCATCAGCTTTGCGCTCTCGCCGGCAGCCACGGCCTCAAGCAGCCGTTCGAACACCGCGTTGGGCACCGAGCCCATCAATTCGCGAATCTGCGCGGTCTCCAGCACCGGCTTTCCGCTATCACACGGCGCCGATGCAATCGCCTGGTCCATGATGGAGAGCGCGTCGCGCATCGAGCCGTCGCCGGCCTCGGCCAGCAGCGCCAATGCCGCATCCTCAGCCTGCACACCCTCCTGCCCGGCGATCATTTTCAACTGCGCAAGAATATCGTCGAACTTCACCGCGTGAAAGCTGAAGTGCTGGCAGCGCGAACGAATCGTCTGCGGAATATTCTCCGGCTCGGTGGTCGCCATCATGAAGATGACATGCGAGGGAGGCTCTTCCAGCGTCTTCAGCAGCGCGTTGAAGGCTGCATCCGTAATCTGATGCGCCTCGTCGAGAATGTAAATCTTGAACTTGTCGCGGGCGGGGGAGTAGCGCGCCGCGTCTCGCAATTCGCGGATTTCATCGATGCCGCGATTGGTGGCGGCGTCAATCTCAATCACGTCTACCGCATTGCCTTGCCGCACCTCAATGCAGGAGTCGCAGATGCCACAAGGCTCGGGTGTCGGCCGCTCGGTGGAACCAACCGCCGTCCGGCAATTCAACGCCATCGCCACAATGCGGGCAATCGTCGTTTTGCCGATGCCCCTGTGCCCCGAGAAGATGTAGCCGTGGGCGATCCGGTTCTGGCTCAGCGCATTCATCAGGGTCCGGGTCACGTGATCCTGGCCGGCCACATCGGCAAAGCGCTGCGGACGATATTTCCTGGCCAGTACCTGGTAACCCATGCGCAACTGCTCCTTGACCCATCAAGAATATAGGTGGGCTAGGTTGGATTGTATCGTTCCGGGGTGGGCCATGAGGGGATGGAAAAACTCGGGCTGAAGGCGTTGGAAGTTGCAGCGAGCCGCTAACTTGCGTCGAGGCTGAGGCTGATGTCGTTCAACCAGTCTGCAATCAGATCTTCATCGGCGGCGTCCCACACATACGCATCGTTCAACAACAGAATCGTTGCCCAGTGAACGAGGTCACGCTCCGAGATCAGCTCAAAACGCTTCCGCTCAAGTGCGTTTGAAATATGCTCGCGCGTGATGACGATGCCGGGCTCCGGAATACGGAAGTGGCCCGTGGCGGTCGCCCGCTCCACACGACCGGTCGCCGCGTCTTCTGATCTTCCAAAGTCGAACTCGAACACCCCGGCCAGCGAGCGCCGCATCTCTTCGACCCCGGCTTCGAACAGGGCAAAGCGACGCAGCACGTCTAGCTGCTCTTCGGTCAAAGGCGGAAGTTCGGGTTCCAGCTTCATCCTGATACATGCTACCCCTCCAGCCAGACAGTAGCTCTCGCAAATCCGATCGGCAGCTTCCCGCGCTCGTCACGCGGCGCTCTCTTCAGCCTCATCCTGCACCGCATCGACGGTGATCTCCACAACAGGCGGCGCGTCACACGTCCTTCGTTTGCCACGCTTTTTCTCGGCGACTTTCTTGGCGGCAGCCTTGCGCCTGCGCATCTCCTCGCGCGAATACATCGTGCCCCGGCATCTCTTTGCTCCGCAGTTGCATTGAGCCTCATCTTCGCCACCGTCGTAGAGACAGTAGTCATAGGTGATTTCCTCGCCTGGGGAGATGTTCCGGATGGCCGTAACCCACACGCGCCCCTTCACTTCGCGCGTCTCGCAGTTCGGGTCGCAACTATGATTGATGAACATCGCCATGCAGTGCCCGTCGATGACCATCGAGCCGTCTCCGAGTCCAAATAGATAGGTGATTGGCGAGTCCTCAGTGCTGTCGGCTTCTGCCTTGGTAATGCGCGGTCCGGAGTACTCGGCAACGCGAGCGCCTTTGCGAACTGCAGTTGTGGTGTAGCAACCTGCTGCGTGTATGGCAGATGATCGGATGATGAGGCCCATGCGTTGTGTGCTTTTTCCTCTGGGGACTTGAAGTACCGTATGCATCGCATCGTAACATTGAAGTGGTGAAGGTAATCGCAGGAATGCGAAAAGAAAAAGGGATGAAGCGAGGATTTCAAATTGCGTTCGCGATGGCTTGCTGTTTCTCTATGATGCCGTTCGTGTCCGCGCAGTCTGCTCCACCCCTGCAAGATCCGCAAGCGAACGCGCCGGCCAAGGCGAAGCAACCCCCTGCGCAGCAGCCCAAGCCGTCCGAGGCCAATCCGTTTCCTGAAGACACAACTACAGTCCCCGTTGTGCCCACGACCACTGACCCCGCAGCGCTGGCGCCTGCGGCGAGCAGCAGCGCCGACAGCGGCACCACAACGCTGCTTCACGACGACACCGACCCCATCAAGAGCCCCGAAGATGCAGCGGCCGGTTCCTCTTCGAGTTCCGACAGCGGATTCAGTTCGAGCCTTCAGGGCTCCGACGAAGTAAAAGTGCCGGATGACATCGTGAAGCCGGGGAGGCGTCAGAAGCTTGCCCCGCCTCCGCATCAGGAAACCGCAAAGGAAGATGAGAATGTTGGCGCCTATTACCTCACGCTGAAAAAATGGAAGGCTGCCCTGTCGCGATTCGAATCCGCGCTCGTCACGGACCCCGAAAACCCCGACGTCTATTGGGGATTGGCGGAATCTCAGCGCCAACTCGGCGACTACGCCAGCGCCAAGGCGAACTATCTCAAAGTGGTTGAGTACGATCCCGACAGCAAGCACGGAAAGGAAGCAAACAAGCTCCTCAAGCAGCCGGAACTAGCTCACGCCCCCGCAGTGTCAAGGAATCAGCCCGCACCACAGCCGCAGCAGTAGCGGGTCGCGTAGCTGAGGTAGTGTCCCCTCAAAAGATCGCCCATTCTCCCTAGAGCGTGTTTCATGAACCAGCTCGCCGCGGCGAGTATCAGGGCACGACTTCACAGCTCGCGGAAAAACTCGTTCGAACTCGGGTTTTGTATCAGGGCATGACTTCAGTCATGCCGCACAATAATTCTTCTGATGTGTCATCCTGAGCGGAGCGGCTTGGGGCCCCGCGGACAGCATCTCGTCCGTGGGGTGAGCGGAGCCGAAGGATCTGCTTTTGAAGTTCCCTTTGTATCGGGACATGACTTCAGTGGCAAGCTCTTCATGAGATCCGCTTGATCGTCACTCTTCCGCAGCCTGTTCAGTCGTGCCGAAAAGGGCCGGAATAACGAGGGGTTTTAACCCCTGAGGCATTCGAACCCAGACACGGCAGCCATTTATGAAACACGCTCTAATCAAACACATCAGAACCCGGCCCACCGCAGATACGCCGCGATGATAGGCTGACCCCAGAGCGCGCTGACAATCCCCCCAATACAGAGGAACGTTCCGAGCGGAAGTTTTGCTGCAGTCCATGTCTCCGCGCCGCGCCGCAAGGACGGGATTGCCAGCACAAAGAGTGCCGCGATTGCTCCCAGTAACACACCAATACCAAACGAGAGCAACGCCCCCGACAAGCCGAGCCACGCCCCGAGCATGGCCATCAGCTTCGCATCACCAAGGCCCAAGCCTTCGCGGCGGCGGATGATCCAGTAGACCCAGCGGAGAAGGAGGATTAAGCAAGCGGCGGCGAGCATGGCAATGAACGGACCAATCGAAGCCGCAAGAATCGTTCCAATCCAAGAAATCGTTGGCCCTTCTGCATACCAGTCGGCAAGAAAGAAATTCAGGCTGGCGAATGCGAATCCCATCGCAATCCCCGGGAGGGTAATCCAATTTGGAAGCCACAGGTTCTCAGCATCAAGAGCCGCAAGTGCGACAAGGAGCCAGTAGAGGATCATCTTTTGAAGCGCAGCGCCTAGCCCACTCGCGTAGCAGAAAAGTGCGAAGTCTGACATTGGCGACAAGTTAGGCGAGAGGATTGCGGGCAAAGTTCGCCATATAGCGATGGCCCAGAGCGCAGCGACCGCCACTTCCACAAGGGGATACCGCCACCCAATCCAAGTCCCGCAAATTCGGCAACGCCCCCGCAGCGCCAACCAGCTCACCAACGGCAGGTTTTCCCACCAGGTCAGTGTGTGCACGCAGCTTCGGCAGTGCGAACGCGGCTTTACGACGCTCTCGCCCTCCGGCCAGCGCGTCAGGCACACGTTCAGAAAGCTGCCGAAGGCCAGCCCCAATAGGCCCGCAAATACCGTGCCCAAAATACGAATCATGCGAAGGTTGAGTATACGGGTTCGTTCAACGGAAGGAGCAGGGGCCTTCAGGCCCCTGAACTGTGGCGAGGGTCACGCGGGCTTTAGCCCCGGGTTTCGTATTCTAGGGCAGTGATCCGTGCTCCTCAAGAGTTGCGCACCTATTTCGTGACGACTGTAACAGCGAATCGTCGCCGCCTATTCCAAGTGGAAGCGAACGCACAACTCATGCTCGATACGATTCTTGGTTATCGGGCACAAAGCCGCTATGCGTTGCATGCGTTTGTCGTCATGCCTGACCACCTGCATGTTCTCTTGACGCCTGCGCCGGAGGTATCGCTCGAAAAGGCCGTGCAATACATAAAAGGCGGATTCTCCTTCCGGCTCAGGAGCAAGACTGGTGTTTGGGAACGGAGTTTTAATCAGACGCAGGTTCTCAATTCTGAAAAATTTGACGCATGCAGGCTCTACATCGAACAGAATCCAGTCCGGGCCAGGATCGCGGAATCGGCAGACCTCTACGAGTTCTCATCGGCCCACGGGATAGTAAGTTTTGATCCTGTGCCGGAGCATTTCATCCAAAAGACCCGGGGCTGAAGCCCGACTTCCGTGGACAGCCTTCAGGGGCCTAAAGGCCCCTGCTCCTTCCGTTATGCACGCAAGCCAAAGCCCCTGGGCACTCCCGCTACCGATACAAGCCTGAGGGACGTTTCTGCCACGATATCTCGGTGGCTGAAACCCTCAATCAGGATGGCGCGGTATCTTGCGCGTGAATGCCCTTGCTACGTCCGGCTTAGGCACAGGTTGCACGATGCGGACTTCGCTCGGTCCGGTAGGGTTACACTGAACTCGATGGACGGCGCACGCGACGCACACGGTCCACAATCTTTCTCAACCGCTCCCGGCATCGCAGTTCCAACCGATCCGGTGCGGGCTGCGGCCTTGTTTGAGCAGTCGGCGGCCATCATGGCGCGGCTGCGAGCCCCCGGCGGATGCCCGTGGGATCGCGAACAATCATTCGACACCATTCGCAAATTCACGCTGGAAGAGGTCTATGAGGTCTTCGACGCCATTGAGCGCCGCGACTTTCCGCACCTCTCAGAAGAACTGGGCGACCTGCTGCTGCAAGTGCTCTTCTACGCCGAAATGGCCGCCAACGAAGGCCACTTCACCATCGTTGAAGTCATCGATCACCTCAATCGCAAGCTCATCAGACGCCATCCCCACGTCTTCGGAGAAGAAGCCTCGCGCGCCGCGGGCAACCAGGCCAATGTGGATGCAGCGGTCGAGGGATCCTCTTCCGCAGTTCTGCGCAATTGGGAAGAGATCAAATCCGCCGAGAAGAAAGCCGTGGAAAAGCGGTCGGGAACGAAATCCGAGACCGAGCCAGCTCGTCCTGCCTCACGCCTCGACTCCGTCCAGCGCGCCATGCCCGCCCTCGCCGAAGCCTCAAAGCTGGGATCCAAGGCAGCTAAAGCCGGATTCGACTGGCCGCATTGGCGCGACCTGTTGCCCAAACTTGCCGAAGAGACTGCCGAGCTCGAAGCGGAAGCTGCCGCCGCCGAGCTTCCGGGCGCCGATCCCGCCCTCAAAGGCGCCGTCGAAGCAGAACTCGGCGACTTGCTGTTCACAGTCGTCAACCTGGGCCGTCATCTGGGCGTCGACGCTGAAATGGCTCTGCGCGGATGCAATCAGCGCTTCCGCCAGCGCTTCCGTGAGATGGAACTCGCCTCAGATCGCCCCCTCGAAGAAGTCTCCGCTCCAGAACTCGAAGCCCTCTGGGCCGACGCCAAGCGGAAACTCGCGACTTCCGCCACGCAGCCCTCCAGTCCCGCCGCTCCGGAGACTAAGCCATGATCGTCATACGCGAGTGTTCCGGTTTCGACGAGTTGGAGGCCTGCGTTCAGCTCCAAATCGAAACCTGGGGTTACGACGACAGCGACATCATTCCCCGCAAGGCGTTTCTGGTAGCGCAGAAGATCGGTGGCCAGGTTCTCGGCGCATTCGATACGGACCTGCCCGGCGCCGCTCCTCAGGGCAGTCCCGAATCAATGGTTGCATTCGCCATGTCTTTGCCCGGCGTGAAAACCGGCGTCAATTCAAACGCTGGATTTCCACAGCCCTATTTGCATTCCCACATGCTGGCCGTCCGGGATCGCTACCGCAACCGGGGTCTTGGCGCGCAACTCAAGCTGGAGCAACGACGTGAGGCGCTCTCTCGAAATATCCACACCATTGAGTGGACCTTCGATCCCCTGGAAATTAAGAATGCGCATCTAAACATTCATAAGCTCGGCGCGGTGGTTCGTAGCTATTACGTGAATTTCTATGGTGTATCCTCATCTCGTCTGCAGGGAGGACTTCCGACGGACCGGCTCGTGGCCGAGTGGTATCTCGACTCACCGCGTGTCACCGGTATTCTGGAAGGCCGTCCCGCAGCCGAACATAAGATTGAAGAACGAATCCTGGTCCCAGCCTCCATTTATGAGTGGAAGGCTTCCCCCGGAGGCCGGGAGCAAGCTCTTGCAGTTCAGTTGCAGAACCGCCGCGCATTTCAAGAAGCATTTTCCCAGGGACTAGCAGTAGTTTCCTTCACCCGAGACTCGGAAGGAAATGGAGTCTTCGAACTGGGTCAGTGGAGCCAGGAAACGCAGGTTTGAAATTGTTTTCATCGATCACCGGCAAACAGATGCACAAACCTCTTCATTTACAGATGCTCAAAGGAATGACAATTCTATGAAAATCGACGGAATTATTCTTCGCGAGCTACGCCTGCCCCTGGTGCGACCTTTTCAAACCAGTTTCGGCGTGACTTCGAACCGCAGAATTCTGCTGGCCGAGGTCCGGTCCGAAGGCCTTGTTGGCTGGGGTGAGTGCACCGCTGGCGAACGGCCCCATTTCTCCGGCGAGTCGACCGACACGGCATGGCAGGTGATTGTGAATGAGCTTGGCCCCATGTTGGCTGACGAATCGCCCGAGCATGGCGGCGATTGTCAGAAGATATTCCAGTTAGTCCGAGGCAACCCCATGGCCAAAGCCGCGCTTGAAAACGCCATCTGGGACCTCGAGGCTCAGCGCGAAGGCGTTTCACTCTCGCAGCTCATCGGCGGCGTCCGCGAGTCCATTCCGTGCGGCGTCTCGCTTGGCATTCAGAAATCCATTCCCGAGCTACTCGAAATCATCGAGATGGAACTGTCCGCCGGCTATCAGCGCATCAAGCTGAAATGCAAGCCGGGATGGGATGTTGAAGTTTTCGATGCGGTGCGCAATCGCTGGCCCGGCATCACGCTCAGTTGCGACGCCAACTCAGCGTACAAGCTGCGCGATTCCGATCACCTCACGACGTTTGACGCATTCGATTTGCTGATGATCGAGCAGCCCTTATGGCACGACGATTTCTATTACCACTCCATGCTGCAGAAGCGACTCAACACCGCCATCTGTCTCGATGAGTCCATCCGCAACCGCCGCACTTTCCACACTTGAAAACTTCACCTTGCCGGGCGACGTCTCCGCCTCGGCCCGCTATTGGGCCGAGGACATCATCGAGCCTGAAGTCGAGGTCACGCCGCGTGGAGAGATCGTGATATCCGATGCGCCCGGCCGCGGCTACGAAGTCCGCACCGATCTAATCGAAAGATTGACCGTGCGCAAGGAAGCCATCCGCGCATTGGAACTGGTTGGGTAGGGAGCCCTCTCGACTGGGAACCGCGTTGCTCGTCCTTTGTCGATGACGAGAGATTGCCCTGACGGCAAATTGTTCCACGTGGAACAATTGCCTTTTCTTCGTCTTACTTTGGATTGGTTTGGCGCGCGTGGATTTGCAGATTATTACGATGTGTTCTGAAACTCCTGCCATGGGGAGCCCCGGTGGAGTCACATCCGGGAGTGTGTAAGAATCTTCCATGGCAACTGCACTCCCAAGGTAAGAGCAACTTTGCCGACGGAGTGGGTTCCAGTGCCGGTTGATCTACTGAATGTTTGAGGGAGCGGCGAACGATCTGCTACTTCTTTCGTCCGCTCCAATCGAATCGCCGGCCTAGAATCGCCTTCACGATCCAGTGATCGGTCGCGGCAGTGGGCCCAATCCCCACTCCAAAATTGATCTCCCACTTCGGAGAAACGTTCAAATCGATCGCAGGAAAGATCTGTTGCTGCTGATCGTGCAGGCTGGCGATATTGGTGATGCTGCCGTAATCCGCGTAATACTCCACCCCGCCAGCGATCGCCTTGGTGAAGTTGTAGCTCACCTTTACCCCCGGCGCGAAATCCACCCCCAGGTTCACGTCGGGCCCATGCCATGTCCGCTCCAGCGCCGGGTTCACCGCAAAGTACCAGGGCCCTGCCTGCTTGTCGATAATGGGCCGAATCTCCCAGGTCCACGTGTCCCGTGAGAAGAACGCGCGCTGATATCCCAACTCCGTAGAGAGGCTTACCCCGACGGGCCAATGCCACTTCTGCGGTACCCGCACACGTGGGCGAATGTGATCGCCAACCCACTGCACGCCCGTTCCGCTTTGCTCGCTGGTAAAGAAGTAGAAACCCACCTCTGACCAGTCGGTGAGGCCTTGGGTGATCTCGATCGTCTCGTGTTCGGCGCGATAGGTCGGGGCTTCGCCATCGACGAACTTCCGCCGCCCATCTGCGGTGAAGTTCGAGTGCAGTTCGACCATGGTGCTTCGTGGAGGCTGCGTCTCGGACGCATAAACCTGGATCTCGTAGTTCCCCTGCGCATGCGCCCGAGAAGCCGCGAAAACTGCAAACAGGATGAAAGGAAAGGTCCTTAGCCAGATCCGTGACATATTCGCAATATTCCCTAAGGTAACGAGACGGATCAGCTGTGCGTATGTATATTTTTGCTCAACGTGCGTAAGTCGCATCTTATCAATTTAACCGCGCCCAGAGGGGCAAGGTGCCTTTACTTCGGTGTCAAGAATTGAATTATCCGGGACAACCAAGGGAATGACGCCAACGACCCGCAAGAAAAGTGGCCGCACAGGCAAGGCTCAAACTGTGTTCAACTTCGACTCGGAGCAGCGATTTCACGCTGCGTTCGAGCTTGCTGGAGTTGGCATGGGCCTGGTTGACCAGCACGGTAGATTTTTTGAGGTCAATACCAAACTCTGTGAATTCTTCCGGATACCCAGGGAACAACTGGTTGGGAAGACCCTCGGCGATTTACCTGTCGCCAAGGGAGAGAGTCCTGCCTTGGACCCGAATACAACGGCGCTGATGGGCGGCTCCCCAGAGATTATCTTTGAGAAGTGCTTTGACTCGGGACGAGGCGACACAGTTTGGGCCGAGGTCACCTACAGACCAGTCTGGGGCCCAGCCGACAAGCCTGGCTTCTTTATCGCCGGCTTCCACGACATAACCGAGCGCAAGTTGCTGCAAAGCACGCTCGAGAAGCAAGCCTTGCTCGACCCTCTGACGCTGGCACTCAACAGGCTGAGTTTCGATCAAAGGGCCAATAGTGAACTGCTGCGTTCGGGACGTCATGGATACCGGTTATCGCTGATGATGGCCGATCTGGACTTTTTCAAAGTCGTGAACGACACCTATGGTCACGCGGCTGGAGACCTGGTGCTCGGCGCTTTCGGCAAGATTGTTCGTGAATGCCTCCGCTCGATGGATCTCTTTGGCCGTTGGGGAGGCGAAGAATTTCTGATTCTCTTGCCAGACACCGGTCCATCGGGCGCAAAGCGCGTCGCTGAGAGAATCCGAACCTCGCTTGAGGAGCACAAGTTTCCGAACGGTGCGCAAATGACCGTGAGCCTCGGCGTTGTGGGGCGGCGCTCCGGAGAGGGCTTTTCCGCGCTCCTCGAACGTGCCGACGCCGCCATGTATGAAGCCAAGGAGAATGGCCGGAATCAGGTGTTCGTCGATCCGAATGACCAGCGCAACGAATACGCGCTCAAATCGGATCGCCTCGCCAATCTTGAGCTGCACTGGAGAAAGGCCTACTGTTGCGGGATCCCCGAGATCGACGCCGAACACAAACATATGTTTGATATTGCGAACCGTATCCAGTTCGCTTTAAGCGCAACCCCGGAAGGTGTTGAGGTTGCGGCGCTGGTGGACGAATTGCTCGAACACATCGCTGAGCATTTCGCCGCAGAGGAAAAGATGCTGGAGGCAAAAGGATTCCCGGACACTGAAGCGCACAAACAGGGTCACCGCATCCTTTTAACCCAGGCAATGGAACTGGCTGCCCGATACAAGAGCAAGGAGACCACGGCCGGAGCTCTTTTTGGCTTCGTTATTCAGGATGTCGTGGCCACCCACATCCTGCAGGAAGACCGTAAATACTTCGCATGGGTGAAGAAACTGGCGACTCCGGTGATCCGCCGACGCCGAATCTGGACGCTCGACGACTCGAAGTAAGCCGCACCTGCCCGGTGGTATACTCACAAGGGTTAGGCGCGTATCCGCGCCAGCATTTTCACCCCTACTGAGGTTCTCATGTCCGGCCATTCGAAATGGGCCACAATCAAGCATAAAAAGGGCGCGCTCGATGCCAAGCGCGGCAAGACATTTACCCGCCTTATCAAGGAAATCACTATTGCCGCCAAAGGCGGCGGTGGAGACCCTGACGGCAACCCCCGGCTTCGGACCGCGATCCTGGCTGCAAAAGCCGAAAACATGCCGCAGGAGAACATCAAACGCGCCATCCAGCGCGGCACCGGCGAGCTGGAAGGGGTCAATTACGAGGAAATCACCTTCGAGGGCTACGGCCCCGGCGGTGTCGCCATCATCGTGGAAGTGCTCACCGACAACCGCAATCGCACTGTCAGCGAGATTCGCCATGCCTTTTCGAAAAACGGCGGCAATCTCGGCGAATCCGGTTCGGTTCGTTTCATGTTTTCGAAGAAGGGCATCATCGCTGTAGAGAAGTCCGCTGCCACCGAAGAGAAGTTGATGGACATCGTGCTTGAGCACGGCGGCGAAGACCTGCGCGACGAGGGCGAGGCCTGGGAAATCATCACCGAACCCGGTTCCTACGAGGCTGTTCTCGGAGCAGTGAAAGCCGCGGGGATTCCCACCACCCTGAGCGAAGTCACACTGCTGGCCTCTACCTACACCAAGCTCGAAGGACCCGCAGCCAACCAGATGATTCGCCTGCTCGAAGCGCTTGAAGATTTCGACGACACGCAGAACGTCTACTCGAACTTCGACATGGATGCGGAGCAAATGGAGCAAGTAGCTGGTTAATTTCGTCCGAGGCTGGAAATCGAAAGGCCGCCCCACTATGGCGGCCTTTTTTGCGGAAATCCGACATCCCAAACATGAAAAGGTAAGAACGTTGACCCGAACTGCAAAGCTCGTCTTGTTGATCCTGATGGTTAGCTCCATGGCCGCTGCCGAGAATCCAAGCGGCTCTTCTAAAGGCGGCAACGAAGTCGCGGAGAGCCCTGTGGCCGAAGCTCGCAACACTAAGAGCCTGTCTTTCGGCCCCTTCGTCAATTACGGCAACGGAATCGGTGACCGCTCGAGCTATAGATTTCTTGCCTTCGGTTTTCAGGCGGGCAAGCCCCTCTTCCCCACGCTCCATGCCGGAATCCTCAGCGGCCAATTCGAACTGGGTGCGAACATCATGCCGCTGTGGCAGGCTTATACCCCCGGTCCCCATGTGCAGGATTACGTCTATCAGGGCGTGACGTATCCTGAGCTCGTGGGTGGGGGAACCTTCACCGGTTTCAGCCTCACCCCCGCTATCTTCCGCTGGAATTTCCTGACACGCTCAAAGCGTGTGCAGCCGTGGTTTCAGGGCGCAGGCGGGCTCATCTATACCACGCACAAGTATCCGCCCGATGTTTTAGTGCCTCACGGATTTTCCGGCGGCACTTCGGTCTTCAATTTTTCGCCGCAAGGGGGCATCGGCGTGCACTATTTCACACGCCAAAAACGGTCGATCGATCTTGGTGTGAATGCCGTTCATATCTCATCTGCTTCGCTCGGCGATCGCAATCCCGGCGTCAACGCCAGTATTCAGATTCAAGCGGGTTACACGTTTTGGAAGTAGCGCGAAACCCCGCGTCTCCCTCGCCGGACACATCCGCGGAGTAGAAAGTTGAAAATGAAAGATCCGGTTGTCGAGTGCGTGCCGAACTTTTCCGAGGGCAGGGATGCCAAGCGGGTCGAGGCCATAGTCGCCGCCATGCGCGTCGAAGGAGTGCGGCTGCTCGACTGGACTTTGGACGCGGACCACAACCGTTCTGTTGTCACCATCGCCGGTGAGCCTTCCGCGGTTCTCGAATCGGCAGTGCGCGGCGTTGGCAAGGCCATCGATCTCATTGACCTCACCTCCCAGCAAGGCCTTCATCCGCGTATTGGCGCCGCCGACGTTATTCCGTTTGTTCCCATCTCCGGAATCAAGCTTGAGCAATGTGTCATGCTGGCTCGCCAGGCGGGTCTCGAAATATGGCGGCGCTTTGGCCTTCCAGTGTACTTCTATGAAGCGGCAGCGTCACGTCCGGATCGAGCCAATCTCGAGGATGTGCGCCGCGGACAGTTTGAGGGCCTCCGCGACACCGTGCGCAAAGAGGCTTCGCGCCGCCCCGATCTTGGCGGCCCCGGCTTGCATCCGACCGCAGGTGCATGCGCTGTAGGAGCACGCAAGTTCCTTGTGACCTATAACGTCTACTTCGACTCCGCCGACGTCGCTATTGTTCGCGCTATCGCCCGCGAAATTCGCGCTGTATCCGGCGGCCTGCATGGCGTGAAGGCCATGGGCCTGCTGGCGCACGGCAGAGCACAGCTTTCCATGAACATCACGGATTTCGTCGCCACACCGATTTCCCAGGTGTACAGCGCGGTCTCCCGGCTGGCTCTGCGCCACAAAGTAGCTCCTGTCGAGGGGGAGGTTATCGGTCTCGTTCCCGAGTCAGCGTGTGAGCGGGAAAGCGAGTGGATGCGTCAGTTAATTGAGTTCGACGATGAGACTAAAATTCTTGAGCGGCGCCTCGCTGCCCCCCTTTCATGGCCGGGCGAATAGTAACGGTACCGACACCCACTGGATAAGCGCGTCCAAACTGTCTCGGGGTTACAATAAACATGCGGGATTGCGAGCCTTTTTCTGTTCCCGCCGTACGCAACGCGGTTAGCCTTTTTTGGCTTCCCGGAGGATGAAAGTGCTTAGAAACCTTGTCAGAGTTTCAGTTCCCGCCTTGTTTGTGGCGTTCTCTGTTTCAGCGTCTGCAGCGCAGTTGTCCAGCGACGCTCGCGGAGCCATTCCGCACGAAGTACAGCAGCTGGTGGTGATCGATTACAGGGCCATGCAGAACTCCAACTCCGCGATGGAACTCCGCGATCGCGTCATGCCTCCCGATCTAAAGCAGTTCGACGACGCCCTGCGCAAATCCGGCCTCAACGACAACCACGATGTCGACCAGCTCGCGTTTGCCCTCTTCCGCTTGTCTTCTGTCGGCGATCAGCTTGATACCGTCGGCGTTGCCCAGGGCCAATTCGACGTGCCCGGCATTCTCGCCAGCTTCCGCAAGCAGAAACTCGCCCCAAAGCTGATCCGGACCAACCGCACCTATCCGCTTGCCCGGACCGGCTTTGTGCTGTGCTTTGTTGACCCGTCCACCATGGTCTTCGGCAGTCCCGAGGCTGTAAAGGCCGCGCTCGATGCGCGCGACGGTGTCAGCCCCAGCCTGCTCACCAACGGTCCGATGATGGACGCCATGAGAACCGTGGACTCGGAACCGCTGTGGAGTGTTCTCGACAAGAAGGGAACCCAAATCATGATGAAGCAGGTGCTGGGCGAAGCCGGCTCGGTTACGGATTACGAGTCGGTGCGCAAGCGCCTCGAGTCGTCGTGGTACGGAATGGACTTCCAGCATGGCGTGAAATTCAACCTCACCATCGCCACAGGCGACACCTTTGCAGCGGCGACAGTCTCTTCACTTTTGTCGGCGGCGGTCCTCTACAAGAAGATGAGCGGCTCCGAAACCGAGAAGGCAGCTCTCTCCGCGACCGACATCAGCTCCAACTCGGGACTGCTGTCCATTCGCTTCGCCACTTCGGATAATGACTTCAATAGCCTCCTCAAGTCCTCGCTCTTTCAGAGCATGGTGCATTGAGTAGAAGCAGTTCGTTGAGTTCGAGCTAACAAACAATACCTCGGGTGGGAGATTGAATCTCCCACCCGGATCTTCTTTCAGCCCTTTTCAGCTGGCCTGCAACACACCGCACTCAGCGTTGTTGTCGCTCGCGTCGCACACTTGGTTGCGTCCATTTCTCTTGGCTGCGTACATCGCCTCGTCCGCGCGTTGCGTCAGCACGCATGCGTGCTGGCCGAGAGTGGGAATCAACGTGGCGCAGCCCACGGAGACCGTCACAATTCCAAGGGGATTGAAACTGTGCGGCAAACCCCGTGCCTTTAATGCAGCACAGATTTGCTTCGCGACTTCCTTGGCGCCTTCGCTGGGTGTGTTGGGAAGTATGACCGCAAATTCTTCGCCGCCAATGCGCGCCACCAGGTCGCCAGGTCTCGTCACCACGTCCATCGCGGACTCCGCAATCTGCTTCAGGCAGCCATCGCCGCGCAAGTGGCCATAGGTGTCGTTGTAGGACTTGAACCAGTCCGCATCGAGCAACAGGAGTGAAAGCGGCGATCGCTCGCGCATGCTGCGGCGCCATTCCGACGACAGGTACTGGTCAAACTTGCGTCTGTTGGCCAATCGGGTGAGCGGATCAGTAATCGCCAGCGCTTCGACCGCGCGATAGGCGGTCTGCAACTCTTCTTCAGCACGTTTGCGGTCGGTAATGTCGCGGAAGAACCACACCCGACCCAGATATTTGCCAGCATCGCTTCGCAGGCTGGTGGTATATCGTTCGAGTGTTCTTCCATCTTTCAATTCAACCTGACAGTGATCGTTCGCGTCGCGATCGGCATAGAGTTCTCGAACCCTCTCAACAAACGCCGCGGGGTCCTTGGTTAAATCGATACATTGAGCCAGTAGTTTTTCATCAGCGAGATCTCGGCCATCTCCGGTGCGGCCGGCTGCAAAGTCGGGAGCAGCAATCTTCCACACCTTTGCGAATCTACTGTTGTACGAAACGACATTGCCCTCGGCGCTCACCACGAGGATGCCGTCCAGCGACACCTCGTGAATTGCGTGCAGCAGAGATTGCTGAAATTCGCGCAGTTGCCCCGCGTTCTTGGGCTTCAGGCGCAGCGCCGGCCGGTTACCATGCATTGTCTTTCGGCTCACTCGCAGGCTCCGCTCAGATTATCGGCAGAGATGAATTGAAAATGAGCGAAGCGCTAACACCTGTGATTTTCGCGGCAGGGAAAACTCTCGGATTTGTAGTTCAACGCCGCGATGTTAGAGCAGAATGAAATTCCGCTTTTCCAGCCGGCAGCAGCACGATTTCCAGCCCGCCTTCTTGCCGCTCGTAGAGCATTGGCCCGCTGACTTGAACCTGGCGGCCGCCCGACGGCGTGTATTGCACGGAGACCGGGCCATCGCCGCGTGTCTGAAAGCGATAGCGCAGCACTGCATCCGCCGCAAGGTTGTTGGCTCCGAAACTGGCGCTCGGATAATCGACCTCCACCAACGTAACCGCACCTCCGGTCCGGTTCTCGACCGTCGCTTCAATGCGATACGAATGGCACCCGGCGATCACGCAAATAAGAGGCGACAGGACGAACACAAACGCAAAAGCTGTAGGAGCCCACCGCCTCATGCCTTGCTTCCGTTCTCGTCCACGCCCTCGCTCGCCGGACTCTGCGCCGCAAGCTTCTTTTCCACGCGGTCCAGCCGTTTTAGTAACTCGGGCAGCCGCTGAAATATCGTGACCGCCCGCAGCCAGACCCGGTTATCAAATCCCGGCGAGCCTGAAATCATCTTCCCCGCGGGAATGTCGTGGCTCACCGCCGATTGCGCCGTCAGTATCACTCCATCGCCGAGGCTGCAGTGCCCAGCAACCCCGGCCTGTCCGGCCAGAATCACGTTGTTCCCAATCACCGACGAACCAGCCAGCCCCGTCTGCGCGCACACAAGCGTGTCCTTGCCGACGCGCGATCCATGCCCGACCTGCACGAGGTTGTCGACCTTCGTTCCATCGCCAATCTCGGTCGCTCCCACCGTGGCTCGATCGATGCACGCATTCGCCTGGATATCCACCCGGTCCCCGACCCGCACTGGCCCTGATTGCGGAATCTTCTCCCACCGCCCCAGGTCGTTCTTCGCGAACCCAAACCCATCCGCACCCACAATCGCGCCGTTTTCAAGCGTCACATGATCGCCGAGAACGCACCCTTCGCGGACTACCGCGTGGGCGTGCGCAAACAGATGGCTCCCCGCTGTCACTCCGGGATAAAGCACCACGTGCGGCAGCAACGTTGCATGCGGTCCCAACCGCACATCCTTGCCCACGACCACATAAGCGCCGATGTGCGATCCCTCGCCAATCGCCGCCGACGGATCAATGACGGCGGTCGAGTGAATCCCCGCGGGATATTGCGGCGGCTGGTAGAAGAACCCCAGTGCCCGCGAAAAAGCATAGTAAGGATTTTTGATCCGGAGTGTCGCCGCTGCAATCTCCGGAAACTCCGGCTCGACAAGTACCGCAGCAGCCAGGGTTTTCCGTGCGAGCCCGCCATACTTGGGATTGGCCACAAACGTGACCTCGGTCGGCCCGGCCTCCTCAATCCCTTTTACACCCGTCACTTCCAGCTCCGCATCGCCGCGGAGTTCCGCGCCCAGCCGCCTCGCCAACTCACCAAGTTTCATCGAAGCGATTGTAATGGAATGAGGCGGTGTGCACCTTTACTGGTCACCCGCTTCGCTCGGGAACAGCTCCGGCTGCCCCGCACCCCGCGCCGCATGGGCTTTCCGCTTTCGTCCCCCAGCACCGATCAGGCTGACGACCTCGAGCGTCTGGATCGCCTGCCTTGGCACATAGATCCTCTGCGTGTTCGATCGAGTATCCGGTGGAGTCAGCAACAGCCCAGCCCCCTCCACAAGCGATCGGTCGTTGGCCGCCAGCCCTTCCAACTCATCCCCGTCGGTCAATGTCATCTTCAGCCAGAGGCCTGCCGTCCTGGGCCTCACCGCAAACCGTTTCTGCAGCAGCCGTTCCGGGTTCCCGAGGTCGCTTTGACCAGTAGGGAAGTCGCGCACGTAGCAAACCCATTTCACCGATTCCCAGCCGATGGTCAGCACTTTTCCGGTGAGATCCAGCACCTCCAGCGCCGGTGCATCCTGGCCAAAAGAGACACCCGCATACCCCGCATACCACTCCCGGGAGAACTTCCGCACAATCACCGGCTTACGAAGCGAGCCCATCGCTTGGATTGTCGCACGGAGCGCCTTTCGGAAGCGCTTAAAAGTCGCAAAACTGGTGCTCATCGCTCTGTTCAAGATGCAATGATTGTGTTAATGTAACTGTTTGCAACCTCTGATGTATTGTACTGTAAGCACAGCAGCATCAGAGACTTGGCACGGTTTTTGCACAGTGGAAGCAGGAACGGAATGCCCGACTATATTTACCTTCTTGAGAACAGGCTTTCAGCCGACCAACGGAATGCTCTGCGTCAATTGCGCGAGGCTGCTCGCGAAAACAGCATGCTTCTCTTTCTCACCGGAGACGCTGTCCGGGACTTGACCAGCGGTCACGCCGTCCGTGACCTTGAGATTGCTGTCCAAGGCAACGCGCTCAAATTAAAGAAGATTGTCGAGAAACTAGGCGCCAAGGTCTGGGGTGAAGACGAGCCCTCCCACTCCCTCTACCTCTGCTTTCCGGGAACTGTGCGGGTTGACGTCATCAGCGCCCACCGCCGCGAATACCCCAAGCCCGGCAAGCCTGTGTATCACTTCGGTTCCATCCAGGACGACCTTCGCCGTCGCGACTTCACCTTGAACGCCATGGCCATCTCCCTCAACGAGGGCTCCTTTGGTCTCCTAATGGACCCGCTCAATGGCGCGGCCGACATCGAAGCCCGAGCCGTGCGTCTGGTGTCCAACTACGGGTTCCTCGAAGAGCCGTCCCTGCTCATCCGCGCAACCCGCTACGCGGCCCGTCTGGGATGGGATCTCGACCCCCGCACGCGCCAGCGCTACGAGAATGCCAAAGCCGAAAATGTCACCGAGTACCTTTCCGCTCACGATCGCGCTCAGGAACTGGAGCAGATTGGCCACGAAGACGAGGGCCTGAGAGTTTTACAGGCCCTGGAAACCGAAGGCTGGATGAGTGTCCTTCTCCCGGCCTGGACCGCCGCCAAAGCCGACGAGGAAAAGCTGAAGGCTCTTCACGATCTGCGGGTTGAGTTGCAGATGCAGGGCGTGCATCCTGACATGTCTGCCGCGCAGATGCAGCTCCTCACCACCAAGCTGGCGCCCAAAGATCTCTCCTCGCTCAAGAAGTCGCTGCTTCGCCCCGGTTTCGTCGAAGAGTGGAACAGCCTTGACTCTCTTGCGGCCGGGTTCGCCAAAGTCCTGTTGAACAAATCCAACGCCACGCCCTCCGTCAGCTACAAGCTCTTCACCACCTACGATCCTGAGGCCGTTCTCTGGCTCGGCTTCACGACGAAAGATAAGGCCGTTAAGGAGCGCTACGAGCTTTTCCTCAAGACCTGGCCGGAAGCGCGTCAGCGCATTCCCCATGCCCAGATGCAGGAGATGCGTATCACTCCGGATCTGGCCACCTACAATGACATTGTCCACCAGGTCTTCTTGCAGCTCATCGACGGCAGGCTCAATACGCCTGAAGAAATTAAGGCGTTCCTCGAGCCGCACTCTCCGCCCCCTCCGCCGCCGCAGGTCACCATCAAGCGCACGCGCGCTAAACGCGGCGCCGAGCCCAAGGTCAAAGAGAAGTCCTTCGACGAGGATGAGGAAGCCGAAGAGGGTCTCGACGAAGAAGAAGACCTCGATGATATCGGCGGCGACGAGGAAGAGATCGATCTCGGGATCCCAGTCCCCAAGGGTCACGACCTTGATGCCGATCTCGGCGACGAATCCGATTCTGATTCCGACGGCGAAGAAGACGAAGATGAGATCAAACCCACTCCCGTAAAGCGAGGCAAGCAAGCCGCGCCCCCAAAAGCCGGCAAGCCGGTTGCACTGCAAGCCGAGGCAAAGCCAGCCAAAACGGCAGCAGGGAAGTCCATGCCCGAAAAGCCGGTCAACGGAGCCAAGACAAAAACAGATTCAAAAGGCAAGCGGCCGGAGCCGAAGGCGACAGACAAAGCCAAGCCGGAGCCGAAGGCCGACAAACCCAAGCCAACTGCGCCACCTCCGGCACCGGCAAAGAAAGCCGCGCCTCCTGCGTCTAAGCCGGCTGCGAAGCCGGCCGCCAAAGTGCCGGCCAAGGCAACCGCCAAGATTGCAGTCAAGCCGCTTGGCAAGGCTCATGCGAAAGCTCCAACCAGGCCGGCCACCAAAGCGCTGCCCGCGAAACCTGCGGCGGCTAAAAAGAAATCGGCGGCTCCGGCAAAGTCGGCAAAAGCGCATCCACCTGCCAAGCCCACAAAGCCCGCAGCGAAGAAGTCCGCACCAAAAGGTGGCAAGAAGCGTTAGATTGTCCCGGCAAAACGGGTTGGATCCATCAACAGGAAGCAACGATGTTCAGAAGCCCGGGCCGCCCCCATCGGCCCGCATCTTTCCCGGGTTCATGATTTAGTTGCATCACAATCTGTGAGGTCACCATGGCCAGCCTGCATTTCCGCGCCCTGTCCTGCTGCATGCTCTTCGCACTCGTCGCCACGGTTCCCGCCGCGACCGCAGCGGCCAATGGGCATCAAGCTTCAACCGGCCCCGGCTATCGTGTGGATCACGGCGGTTGGGCCTTTGTTCATCTCCAGGGCACTCCTGCCGAAATCGGCTTTCAGCACGGCCGGCTGCTCTCCGCTGAAATCGAAGACCTGGTCAAGGTAATCAAGCTCGAGAGCACCCACGCAACCAAACGCGACTGGCAGTTCTTCCGCGAATCAAGCCGGAAGATGCTCTGGCCACACATCGATGCCGAATACCAGCAGGAACTCGAGGGAATCGCGAAGGGCGTGCAGTCCAAAGGCGTCAAACTCGACGTGTGGGACATTGTCGCTCTCAACGGCGGCATTGAGCTGCCGCAGTACTACGTTCCATGGCTCAACAAGCGCGAGCACGCTCTCAACGCTCCTCAGATCCGGCCCGAAGGTCGCTGCTCAGCCTTCATCGCCACCGGCAGCTACACCAAGGGCGGCAAAATTGTAATCGCCCATAACAACTGGTCGAGCTACGCCGAAGGCGAGCGCTGGACCGTCATCTTCGACATCAAGCCGACAAAGGGCCACCACATCTTCATGGAAGGCGCGCCCGGCATCATCACCAGCCAGGACGACTTCGGTCTCAACGACGCAGGCATCATGATCTCCGAGACCACAATCACGCAGTTCGCCGGTTGGAATCCCGACGGCAAACCCGAGTTTGTGCGCTCACGCAAAGCGCTCCAGTACGGCGGCTCCATCGATGAATACGTCGCGATTATCAAGGACGGGAACAACGGCGGCTATGCGAACGACTGGCTCATCGGCGACCGCAAGACCGGTGAAATCGCCTACCTCGAACTCGGTCTCAAGAACACGCCTCTGTGGCGCAAAAAGGACGGCTACTTCATCAGCTCGAACTTTCCGCAGGATTCCAGTTTGATTAAAGACGAGACCGAAGGCTTCGATCCCAAAAATCTCTCCAGCTCACCCAATGCGCGCCGCATCACATGGGAAAAGAGAATGGACGAATCCAAAGGCCGCATCGATGTGGCCATGGCCGAGCAGTTTATGGCCGACCACGACGACAGTTTCACCGGCAAGAACGGCGCCGATGAGCGCACTCTCTGCGGTCATGTCGACACAACGACAAATGGCGTTCCCGAGTGGGATTGGGGTCCGTATTATCCCGGCGGAGCTGTCACCGGCAAAGTCGCGGATTCAGATATGGCCGCTAAGCTTTCGCTCATCGCCCGCGCCGGGCATCCTTGCGGAGAAGACTTCCTCGCCGCACCCTTTCTCGCCGCACATCCCGAATACGGCTATCTCAAGCCCGTGCTCAAAGACATGAAAGCGGGCCCATGGACGCAGTTCACCGCGGGCGAGAAGTAGCGATCCGTCGCATTACTTGTATTGCATATGGATGTTGATTTCGGAGGTCGGGCACTTCACATCCGTGATGGCTGCGCTGAACGGCGGAGTGCTCAAACCCACATGCGGATTGTTCGCAAACCCGAATCCCTCCTTGGGAATGCCGAAAAGATTTCTGTCCAGCTTGCGATTGCCGTTCTCGTCGTGAATGAGCGCCACGCCGTATTTGCCAGGCGGCAGATTCTCCCAAATCACTGTAGCTTTGAGCGTGCTCGGCGATATATCCGCTGGGCCGTGCCGAAAGGCTTTTGCGGTGTCTTCAGGCCATCCGTCCGGTGATTTGAAGATCACAGTTCCGACTTTTCCCTTGGCGTTGCGCAGTCCGTCCACCTGAATGCGCAGGGTGCATCTTGTCGGAGCGCTCTGCGTGGCACTGCCGCCGCTACTTTGTGGCGCCGTGAGCCCCGCCTGCAAGCCAGCCGAAGCCAAGCTGAACAGACACACGATCGGGAAGACTTTCATCCAGGATGAGACGCGCATGGTTGAGATTGAGTACGGCTCAAAAACCAAAGAGGCAGCAACATTACGTAGCTGCCTCCTGGGGATGTTTCCCGTTCACTCTACGAGACAAGGAACGGCATTTCATTAGACGACAGAGCCGGCCGGAGCCGATCCAGCAATCTGTAATGTGTTTTAACTGGGAATCTGTAGAGAAGGTCCGGTCCGATACCGTGCTGCGGGCACCCGGCCGATTCAACTCTAGTAACGGCCACCGCGCGAACCACCGCCGCCGCTGCCTTTGCGCGCCTGATAGCAATCCCGGCAGAAGACCGGACGATCGCCGCGTGGCTCAAAGGGAACAGTAGTTGGTTGGCCGCAGCCCGAACAGATCACAGGTGTTCCATGTGACGGAGCCGGACGGTAACCGGAGCCTCCCCCACCTTGTTCGCTCTTCTTTGCCTGACGGCAAGGCTTGCAGCGCTTGGGGGTCGAATAACCGCGTTCTTGAAAGAATTGCTGATCAGCCGATGTGAACGTGAAATCCTGTCCACAATCGCTGCATGTGAGTTGCATATCTCCGGCCATGGGTCTCCTCGTCGCGATTGTACACAGTGGATTGTCATTTTTGTATAAGAATCTTGTTGAAGGTCAGAAACTGATCTTCTGAATATTTAGGCGCAGCCTCGGCCCTGCCACCGTCAAACCGGCGTTGTAGAGTGTCTTTAAGCCCTTTTTAACGCGCCGCTCCGCCGTTTGGAAGCCAGATGACTGTTGCCAATCCAGAATTCGAGGCGGAATGCATTCGCCGCATACTGACCGGCGAAAAGCATCTCTTCCACGACCTTATTCGGCCCTGCGAGCGCGCCATCTTCTTTCTGCTCCTGTCCCTGTTGAAAAACGAAACCGACGCCGAGGATTGCGCCCAGGAAACCGCGATCAAGGTCTACCAGAACTTGCACAACTTTCGGGGCGATTCGCAGTTTCGCACCTGGGCGCTTTCCATCGCCCGCAACGAGGGCCTTGGCCGGCTGCGTAAAATCTCGACCCGCCGCGAAGATTCCCTCGAAGCTGATACCGACGAGCAGACCGGAGACTACACCCCGGCCATCCTGACCAGCTGGCGCGAGATTCCTGCCGAGGCCCTCGAACGAAAGGAGTTGGGCACCATCCTGCGCAAGGCCATCGACGGTTTGCCGGAGATTTACCGTAACATTGTGCTGCTCCGGGACATCGAAGAAATGGACATCCGCGAAACCGCTGCTGCACTGGGAATCAGTGAGGGCGCGGTCAAGGTCCGCTTGCATCGAGCCCGAGCTCTGCTGCAGCGGCAGTTGGCTCCGCAATTGAAGGGATTTGCCCCGAAGCGAAAAGGCTGGTTTGGGGGGCGCGCATGAGAATCGAGTGCAAACACGTCTGGGAGCACATCTCCGCCTACATCGATGGTGAGGTGGACGCGGATCTGCGCGCCGATATCGATCGCCATCTCGAAACCTGCGAGATATGCTCCGCCGTCCTCGACTCTACCCGCAACGTTGTAGTCCTCATGGCTGACGACCGGGTCTTCGAGCTCCCCGCCGGCTTCAGCCAGCGCTTCCACTCTCGGCTCGACAGGGAACTAGGGATAGCGGAGGGCACCTAGCTCGAACTCAGCCGCTGAGGCCTCGTTCTCAGATGCAATTACCGACGATCCTGCAAGGTGGAGGTGGCCCCTTTCGATGCACCATCGGATGCGTCCACGTCTCCAGCCCCACCAGAATCAGCGTCACAATCGCCAGCACAACCTGCAGCCGCTCCGACCGCTTTTCCTTCGCACTGAGTTCGCGCCGCCGCCACTGTGCTGAAGGCCTCGCCCGCAAATACCAAATCCACCCGAGCACCGCCAGATTCACAAGCGCGCCCCCTGCCGCCAGCACAAGCATGGGAATGCGGATCGCATCCTGATGAAATCCTCGCGCCGGCGCATAAATACCGCTGGCGGCCGCCAATGCTGAGAGCCCAATTGCCACGCGAATTCCGCTGATCGTCAACACCGCGGTGCAGAGACTCTGCAACAGCGCCACAATCAGGCTCGCCCCGCTCAGGGCTCGCAATTTCTTGACATCCACCTGCAACCTCCGACATTCAAGGCGCCGAAATCTACGTTCCGGCCAAATCAGAGTAAAACATTGCGTCCCTTGCCCAATCCAATAAGCTCCCAGGCCCGTTCATCAACTGAAAGGGCCGGTGCGAAAAAATTCATTTCCCACCTCAACCCTTTTCCCTGTAACCTTTCGCGCATGCTCGCACTCCTAGTGTGCGTGCAACAGATTGTGCGGCACTTGCTCTCTCGTTTCGTGTCGTGAATTTACAACGGCGGCTTCCCCCGCCCCAACCCCCCCAGCGAGGTTAATCTCAAATGAAGAACCAACTGAATGCACTTCTCCTGACGGCGGCTCTCACCGGCCTCATCGGCGGAACCTCCGTGGCCGCTCACGCTGCTCAGAACTCCTCCAAGCTCAACAACGCCAAGGCAGCAAAAGCCGGCCTGCGCTACACCGCTCAGGACAAGGATGCTTCCAAGCACTCCTGTAAAGGCAAAAATGACTGCAAAGGCCAGGGCGGCTGCAAGTCCAGCGACAATGGCTGCAAGGGCAAGAACAGCTGCAAGGGCAAGGGCGGTTGCGCTACTGACGGCTCCAAGAAACCGTCGTTCGCATAACAGCTCATCAGCGCCGATGCGGCCGGGAGAGCAATCCCTCCTCTAGTCTCCCGCCGCGTCGCGCAAATATTTTCCTGCACCGGGCTTTGGAGCTTGCGCGAAACCAAACCGAGTCAAGGAGAATGAAAATGAAGCTGTCCGAATCAATCGAAGTTGACAAGCCAGCAGACGAGTCTTCCAGAGGAGTCCTTCCTTCCCGTAGTAATATTTTGAACACCAGCAGCTACCCACTGCACGAGGTCAAACCAGATCCCCATGATCAACATATCGATTCTTCGGAAGTTCAGCTTGGCGAAGCCCTATGACTGGTAATCGCTTCAATGCGTTCCAGAATCATGGCATCGGAATTGGCCTCCGCATTCCGCACTACCAACACATCTTTTCGCGCAAGCCAGTTGTGGACTGGTTCGAAATCATCTCCGAGAACTTCATGATCGAAGGCGGTCGTCCGCTCGCCATGCTCGATCAGATCCTCGAGCAGTACCGTGTCGTCCAGCACGGCGTCTCAATGTACTTCGGCTCCGTGACTGCACACGACCCAGAGCACTTGCGCCGCCTCAAAGACCTTGTTCGCCGCACGAATACCCCTTGGCTCAGCGACCACCTATGCTGGGGAAGCGTCGACGGCACCTACACGCACGACCTGCTGCCACTCCCTTACACATGGGAGGCGGTTATGCGCACCGCTGAACGCATTCGCATGGTCCAGGACTATCTTGAGATTCCGGTGGCGGTGGAGAATGTGAGTTCCTACGCAGCCTTCACCGGCTCGCAAATGACCGAGTGGGAGTTCCTCAACGAGGTCGTCGAACGTGCCGATTGCGGCATTCTGCTCGACGTCAACAACATCTACGTCTCCTCGGTGAATCACGAATTCGCGCCGATGGATTATGTGAACGCTGTTCCGGCACATCGCGTCGCGCAGATTCATATCGCCGGCCATTCGCGCTACGAGAAGTACATCCTCGACACCCACGACCACCCCGTCATCGATCCCGTGTGGTCGCTTTACGCCCGCGCCATTGAGCGGTGCGGCCCCACCCCCACGCTGCTCGAGTGGGATGACCACATTCCCAGTTTCGATGAGGTTCACGCAGAAGCGAAAAAGGCCGAGCGCTATCTCCATCGACATTCGGGCGCACTTGCCGAGGCGACCCCATGAGCCAGCAACCCAGCCCTCAACCGATACCCCTCGCTCAATTGCAGCGCGAGATGGCCGCTGCCGTCATGCAGCCTCTCACTCCAAATGAGGAAATGCGCAAAGAGGCTCCGGACGGGCGCTCCATGTCTTCCGTGGCCAGATCGTTCATCGCACCCAACAGCCTCCTTACTGCCTTTGACCGTCTTGAGATCTACAACCGCCAATATTGGTTCCGCGTGCTTGGCGCCCTCGCTGAAGATTTTCCCGCACTCCGTTCCGTCATAGGCAGCCGCGCCTTCGAGGCTCTGTCCGTTTCCTATCTGACCGAGCACCCGAGCCGCTCTTTTTCACTGCGAAATCTCGGATCGCATCTCGCCGAGTTTCTAGCGGACAACCCACATTTTGCAGGCCGGCGATACCGCCTCGCGGTTGACGTAGCCCGCATGGAGTGGGCCTTCATCGAGGCTTTCGATAACGGCGAGCGCGATCCTCTCACACTCGATCAGATATCCACTCTCGACGGCGACTCGCGCCTCGCGCTGCAGCCGCATCTGCAGCTTGTCGCGCTGGACTACCCCATCGACGACCTCGTGCTCTCGTTGCATCACGCTGACAAGCGTCAGGCCAGCGAAGCCGGTGTGCGGCACGACGACGGCTCAGAGCCTCCCGCAAAGCTGCCTCCGCTCCGTCGCCAACCCACTTGGCTCGCCGCCCATCGCGTGGATTTCTCGGTCTACTACCTGCGCATCAAGCGTGAAGAGTTTCAGACGCTCTCCGCAATTCGCCGCGGCCTCCCGCTCGCTCACGCCATCGAATTGGGCATCATCAGCTCACGCGTTCCCAGCTCACGCCGCCCGCAGCTTGTCCGCGCGTGGTTCACGGCATGGGCGGAGCTCGGCTGGATCTGCGCCCCCGATCTCAAAGTGCCAAACCTGTAAGATGGCCACACCATGAAGCAGCCACGCACGTTCCTGACGGCGGAGTGGATCAACCTTGTCATGCTCAACTACGTCGTCGATCCGTCGCTGCTGCAACCGCTCGTGCCCTTCGGCACCGAACTCGACCAACACGACGGAAAAACATACGCCAGCCTCATCGGATTCGAGTTCAACAACACCCGCGTCTTCGGTGTTTCAATCCCGTTCCACCGCTCCTTTGAAGAAGTAAACCTTCGCTTCTACATCCGGCGCGGATCGAGACGGGGAGTGGTCTTTGTCAGCGAGCTTGTGCCAAAACTCGCGATCACAGCGATCGCCCGCTTTGCCTTCGGTGAGAAATATTCCTGCGTCCCGATGTCCCATCGCGTTCAGAGTCGCGCCAACGATGACGTTGTCGAGGCAGAATTCTCCTGGGGAGTCGGCGCCAGTCGCTGCACCTTGCAACTCGAAACGAAGGGAGCGGGGTTCCTGCCGGCCGAAGCCTCTCACAGCCAGTTCATCACCGAACACTATTGGGGATATGCCGCCAAGCGAAACGGCGGAAGCCTCGAGTATGAAGTTCAACATCCGCAGTGGAAGGTGAGGGAAGCTAAGATCGCGGAATTCCGAGGAGACGGAACGCGCCTCTACGGAGCCGCGCTGGGCAAGGCGATCCTGCGACCACCAGACTCCGCATTCCTCGCCGAGGGCTCACCCGTAACAGTATTCAAAGGCACACGACTCCGTTGATCGGAATTCCGCGCTCGTCAAAATCATCGTTCTTCCTGTAACTTCAATTGGATTCGACGCGTCGTATGGGAGACAAGAGTTCATCTGGAAGGGAAGTTATGAATAACATCCTCAGCCTCGTCAAGAACGCATATGACAGCTTCGTCTCGCTCCTCAATCGCCTGCAGAGCCCTCTACTGCTGGCCATTCGCCTCTATTGGGGCTGGCAGTTTGCCCAGGACGGATGGGGCAAGCTGACGCATCTCGATAAGGTCACCCAGTTCTTCACCACGCTCAATCTGCCCGCGCCCGGCACAACAGCCCTCATGGTCGCGCTCGTCGAATTCGCCGGAGGCATCCTTTTCGCGCTCGGCATCGCATCGCGCCTCACCGCCCTTGTGCTCTTCGTCAACATGACCATGGCCTATCTCAGCGTGCCTGACGATCGAGTCAATTTCTCCCACATCTTCTCCAAGCCCGATGATTTCTACGGCGCGTCACCCTACACCTACTGGTTTGCCGCGCTGCTCATCCTCATCCTTGGCCCCGGCGTCTTCGCCCTCGACACGCTATTCCGCCGCTGGTTCTCGACTCGAACCAGTGCATGATGCGGCTGAATGCTTGGGTTGATGGAGTCTCACGCAATCCCGCCGAATTCGCGCATGGTAACCTTATCAGCGGATTTTCAGGCGCCCTCTCACGAATCCCAATGCGGTGGCGCAATGGCTTGAAAGGGAATGCGATGCGGACTCATCTTCAATACATTCTGTTGTGCTGTGCATTATCGACAGCGTTTCTCGGAATCACTACGAAGGCAAGCGCGACTCGGCAGGAATCAGTACAGAACGCAACCCTCGTTCTAGATCACGGCTGGCAATTTCGGCAGGTTACAGCCTTACCGCAAGATGCCGAGGCTGGCTGGCTTCCCGCCACTGTTCCAGGGGACGTACATCTCGATCTGCTCGCCAACAAGAAGATCCCCGACCCGTTCTATCGCGACAACGAATCAAAACTTCAATGGATCCAGGATGCAAGCTGGGAATACCGTCTCAGCTTCGCCGTCACTCCGGGATTGCTCTCTCGCTCCAATGTCGACCTTGTGTTTGACGGCCTCGATGCCGTATCGCACGTCTACCTCAACGGCCAGGAAGTCCTCTTCGCCGACAACATGTTTCGCGTCTGGCGTATCTCCGCGAAATCTCATCTACACGCCGGCAAGAATGAATTGCGAGTTGTATTCCCGTCGCCCGTGAAAGCCGCAGCGGAAGTAGCCGCTCTCGATCCATGGCAACCAAAGACAAAGGTCGCCTCAAAGACCTACACCCGCAAAGCGGCCTACGAATACGGTTGGGATTGGGGACCGACCTTCGTAACCAGCGGCATCTGGCGCCCGGTCCGCCTCGAAGCGTGGGATAAAGCCCGCATCGCCGACTTCGCCATCCGCCAGCGCGACGTCAGCAGGGAAGTCGCGCACCTCGACGCCGAGCTTCAGGTCGAGGCGGCGCACACCGGCCCCGCGAGCGTCCGCGTGAGCTACACCGACAACGCCAAGCCCGTCACCGTCGTCGAGACCCTGAATCTTCACGCCGGTTCCAACAGTGTTACCGTTCCCCTCGAAATTCGCCAGCCCAAGCTTTGGTATCCCGCCGGCTACGGAGAGCAGCCCATCTACGACTTCACCTCATCCGTCACATCCAGTGGACAAACCGCTGACGAGCGTCACGCCAAGACCGGTCTCCGCTCCATCGTCCTCAATCGCCATCCCGACAAATGGGGCCGCTCCTTTGAACTTGTCGTCAACGGTATCCCCGTTTTCGCCAAGGGTGCTGACGTCATTCCGTTCGACAGCTTTCCCAATCGCGTCACCACTGCCGACTATCGCCGCATTCTCGAATCCGCGCGCGACGCCAACATGAATATGATTCGTCATTGGGGCGGCGGCTACTACGAGACCGACGAGTTCTACCAGATATGCGACGAACTAGGCATCATGGTCTGGCAGGACTTCATGTTCGGTAATGACTGGCAGCCCGGGGCCTACAACTTCAAACTCAATATCGAAGCCGAAGCGGAAGACCAGGTCCGCCGCCTGCGCAATCATCCCAGCATCGTCGTCTGGTGCGGCAACAACGAGACCGAAGCCGCGATGGGCTGGGCTCCGCGCCCCGGCCTGCCCGCGGATACTCGCTATCAAATGTGGCAGGACTACCTCACTGAATTCAGCGGCATCCTGCCCCGAGTCGTCGCGCGTCTCGAACCTGAGGTTCCATATTGGCCCAGCTCGCCCAGCGCGGATTATGAGACCATCAACGCTCACTATCAAAGCGGCGATGCCCATGTCTGGGATGTGTGGCACGGTCGCGTTCCGTTTTCTACTTACGAAACGCATCACGAACGCTTCATCACTGAATATGGGTTTCAGTCGTTCCCAGAGATGAAGACAATTGAGGCGTTCACCGAGCCAGCCGATCGCGCGAATATCTTCACGCCCGTGATGCTCGCCCATCAGAAGAACAACGAAGGCAACTCGATCATCCATGACTATCTGCTCAAGGATTATCCCGAGCCCAAAGACTTCGCCAGCTTTCTTTATGTCAGCCAGGTCCTGCAGGCCGAAGGAATAAAGATTGGCGCAGAGCACTTCCGCCGCAGCCGCCCCGAAACCATGGGCTCCATCTTCTGGCAGTTGAACGACTGCTGGCCTGTCGCGTCGTGGTCGAGCATCGATTACTACGGCCGCTGGAAGGCGCTGCAATACTACGCCCGCCGTTTCTACGCGCCCATCCTCGTCTCGCCGCATGTCGAAGGCGGCTCGTTAAAGGTCTACATCGTTTCCGACGAAACCGCTGCCCAGCCCGCAACCCTTCGTGTGCGCCTTATGGATTTTGACGGTAAGGTTTTGCTCCAAGAGTCTCAGTACGTCGATGTGACGCCGCTATCGAGCAAGGTCTACCTCGACTGGCCGCTCAAGAAACTAACAGATGCCGGTGCGGCAGACACGTCGCGCGTGTTCGTTGTCGCCGACCTTTCCACCGGTGGGGCTACTGATTTCGGCGGCGGTAGAACGCCCGTATCGCGCAATCTCATCTATCTCGCGCCTACAAAGGAAATCCATCTCAAACCTGCGGTGCTCGCGATCGAAACCACAGCCGCCAAAGGTAACTACAAAATCCGGATCACCACGCCAGTCCTCGCCCGCTCCGTCTATCTCTCATTCGGCAACCTCGACGTCAAACTCTCTGACAATTACTTCGACATTCTCCCCGGTGAAACCGTCGAGGTATCCGTCACATCCGCCGCATCGCTCGACGCACTCAAGTCCCAACTGAAGGTCATTTCGCTCACCGACGCCCTCGCTACCGCGCCGCAAGGCACCACGGTCTCAGCCGCCCACTAGCCCAAAGAGAAGGGCCGGAGCGCAACGCCCCGGCCCTGATTCTTCTGAATATTTTTTTAGAACGAAAACACTGCCTGCACATAGATCCGCCGAGCAGCAACTCCATTCGAAAACGGCCCGCCTGCCAACGAAGTCGACCGTCCGAAGTTCGGTGATCCCACCGTGCCCACCGGTGTCCCGTAATCAATGTTGTTGAAAAGATTCATTGCCTGCGCGCTGAAGTTCAATGAGTATTTGCGCCCGGTGCTCGTTGGTCCGAACATGCCGCCCGGCCCTCCGCGACCACCGCCGCCAAGTCCGCCCGGCCCGAGTCCACCGCCAGGACCGCCTCCCGGTCCACCGCGCCCGCCTCCCGGAGGTCCGCCACCCGGTCCCCCCGGTCCACTGCTAGCATTCGCGTTGCCCGTTGACTCCACCTTGGGCCCGATGCCAAATGAGCGACTGATGCGCAGATTGAATGCCACGGCCGCCGGCCCGGTTCCAGCGTTCATCGGCAACAGCGCCTCGCCCGCTTGTGGAATCGTGTTCAGGCATCCGAACGAAGTCTGCACATACTGGCTCGAACCCGCGCCGCAACTCGCCGCATCCGCAATCGATGGCCTCCCGTTGATGTAGTTATCGCCGGTCAGGTCGAGCGGCGACACGATGTTGAATGGCCGTCCGGAATTCGCAATCATGAACGGATTCAGCTTAATCTGCCACGGCGCCGTGTAGTTGCCCATCAGGAACAGCATGTTGCGCGCCACGAACCCCGCGCGTCCGTAGTCCTCGCTCAGGTTGTAGGAGTTCGACGCATAAGTTCCCCCGCCGCCACCAGGTCCGAAGTTTCCGGCTCCATCGGTGTTGGCAAAAGAAAGGTTGTAGAAGCCAAACATGCTGAACTTCGGCGAGATCTTAGCGTTCACATTCAGAATCATCTGATTTTGCTTGAACACCGCTTCGGGATAATACTGATTCACAATGCCCAGCGACGGATCTGGACGGCTGGCGCTCTGCGTCGATTCGCCGACGACATAAGTTCCCGGCAGATAGGCATTCGCATCGCGCGTCACAAGCTGATGTACGCCAAACGAGTGCAGATACGTGACTGTTGTCGTAATGGACTTCGTCAGCTGCCGCTCGATGCTCGTCCCGAACTGCTCGGTATATGGGGCATGAAACGTCGGCGAAATCTCCACGACCGTGCTGTTCGGCGTCGGCGTAAGCTTCGCCGGCAAACACCCTGAGAAATCGATTGTCGTCAGGCTTGTCGCGTTGACACAGGTCGCCGAGTTCGTCGTCACCTGCACTTGGCTCGACGTCAAGCCCTGGCGCGTCGCATTCAGCACGTTGCCGACGTTGAATCGGTCATAGAAGATGCCGAAGCCCGCGCGCAGCACCGTCTTCGCAGGCTTGTTCTTCTTTGCATCCAGCGCATACGCCATCGCTACTCGCGGGGCCCAATCATTGTGGTCCGCGATATGATTCTGCGTTTCCCAGCGCAAGCCCCCCGAAAGTGTCAGTCTCGGATTCACTTTCCAGTCGTCCTGCACAAACAGCGCACCGTCGAAGACGTTGGCCGTATAGTTCGTGTTCCCTCCGGTGATGCTCAGGCTCGTCAGCCCCGGCGTCGCCTGCGAGTCTGTCGGCAGCTGATTAAGGTTCTGGCCGCTGGCGAGTAGATTCAGCGCCGCAATATATCCCTTTTCGCTGAATACCAGCGTTCCATTTCTGTTTGCATACGAGGCATTGGCGTCACGATTATCCCGCAGCCACGCGCCAAACTTTACAGCATGTCGCCCCACGCTCATAGTCGTAAAATTCTGCAGTTCAAAGTGATCCTGATGATCGCGATACGACTGCCCGGAATAGCCACCACCCAAAAAGTTGCCGCTCACAATGATGGTTGGGTCTGTGCTCACCGGCGATGCCGATTCGAGCGCACGTCGATATTCAAATCGCGTCTCATTGACCATGCGATCGTTGAGGATCATTGAATCGCTCACTTGCAGCGTGTGTTCCGTTGATTTGCTATGCAGCGACTGCGATGGCAACTCCAGCGAATTGATGTCGCCAGACTCCGAGTCGTAAAAGAACTGGTACCGCGCTGTGAGCGTGTTCTTCGCACCCAACTGAAAATCGAGACGCGGCGATATATTGATGTGATTGTGCGGATTGTCCAGCGTTCCCGAAACCCGTGTAGGAGACAGCGAGTAGGTATTCGTCGACGTATCCAGCACCGCGGGGTAATAGTTGTAAACCTGCAAGTCGTGGTTGTCCCGCTGCTCCACGCTCAGAAAGAATGAAGACTTCTTCGTGAGCGCTCCGTTAATCGTGCCGTTGTATTGCACGCGGTTGTACCCAGGTACGCTCCCTGCAAATGGGCTGGTCGTGTTGAATGCGCTGTCATTTCCTTGAATGAAAAACTGCCCATGTAGTTTGTCCGTGCCCGGCTTCGTCAAAATTTCGATGCGCCCATATCCAAGCCGGTCAAACTCGGCTGAAAACGGGTTCTGATTAATGCGAATCTCACGAATCGCCGACTTCGGCGGCAATTGTCCGCCGGTGAATCCATCGATGTAGATCTGTCCGCCGTTTGGACCTGCCGATGGCCCGGCCAGCGCCGATAGTTCGCTCGACAATTCATCCGGATCATCCGACAGGGCATCGAGATCTTTATCCTTCAGCACGATTGAGTTTGCATTACCTGCGGCCTCGACGTTCACCGTCGGCGTCTCGTCTGTCACCAACACGCTCTGCTGTTCCACCTCGATCGCCATTGCAATGTCGACACGCTTTGCCTGTCCCGCCGTGACGGCGATGGGCTGCGATTGAAACGGCGCGAAGCCTCCAAATTCGGCCTTGACGATGTAGCTTCCCGGCGGCAAGCCGCTCACTGTATAGATACCGCCCGCATCGGCTGTCGCGGTCTTGACAATTTTCCCTTCTGCGTTGCTGATCGTCACCTTCGCGCCCGGAATCAGCGCACCGGTCTGGTCCGCGATGTGGCCGCGAATCGTTACCGTCGCAGTTGCGGACTCAACCGGAGCCTGCGCGGCAGCCTCGACCGGGACCGACGCGGTCTGACCTTGTGCAGCGAGGCTGGCCAAGGCCAAACCCAGCCCAATCAGAAAATGAATAATGCAATGATGTCTCGAATACACGAATCCCTCACTTGTTCCTGATTCACTGTTCCCTATGAAAGTCGAAGTCTGCCTATTGAGCCGTTGCTTCCGCTCCGCCTGAGCCCATACTCCAATTCGAAAGCAGATTTTGACTGGCCGCCGGAGCCTCGAGCAGTGGCTCGACTCCCGCCACCAGCGTGATCGCGGTTACTTCCGTTGCGCCCTGGGTCGAAACCAGCATCACCGCTTCGCCCTTTTGCAGGTCCCTCAGTTGAACTGTCGGCGCCCTGCTGAGAACCTGCTGCATGTCGCCGTTGCCTCCGTTTGCACCTGGAGTTCGACCATTTCCCGAACCGCCATTTTGCCGACCGTTTTCTGAGCCCATCTGCGGCCGCGCTGAAACACTCGACGAAGTTGCACCGGCGGCAGCAGCAGTACCACCTTTCAATCTCGCCGCAATCATTCGCGCCATCATCTCCGGCAACCGGCGCAGTTGCGTTTCTCCAGTCACGTGAATCGTGACCGTCTTCTTCGTCACCAAATCCTTCACCGTCAGCGTTGAAGCAGCCGCATCGATCACCGTTACTGTTCCCGAAATATTGCGGAACGCTCCAGAGACCACTTCTTCCGCTGCAATCTCCGTGCCTTCTGCATTTTTCGTGCCGCGTGCGCGCAACTGATCGCCAGTTTGAATCGCATCGATGGGAGCCGGCTGTGCCTCATCAAAGCGCACCGAGCCCGGCGCATAGCGCTTAAGCATCGTTGTCTTTGCGGTATGCACAGTAATCGTCTTTGCCGTCGCGCCCGCGCCACTCGTCACCGTAACGACGCCTGAGGCCGCGTCGACGCTCTTTACCAGTCCGCCGATTCCGTTTCGCTGCCAATCTTCGCGATCCTTCTGCTGCTTCATCGCGACATCAGCCTGCTTCACGGCAATCACCTGCAGAGCCTGTGGCGTGGCGCTGGTCGCATCCGGGTCAAGTTTGACCAGCACTCGATCGCCCGTTGCCAGATCGCTGAATTGAATCGCCTCCGCTGTGCTCAGATCCTTCTGCCCCGGAGCAATGCGCTTCACGGTTACGGTCGAGGGAACCTGCACCTGGTGTACTTCGCCCGCGTCGGTTTTCACTGTCAGCGTGTCACCGGCAATCGCGGTAACCGTGCCTAGAAAGCGTGAAGTCGCCTGCGCGCGAACGGCGGTCGCGCCAATCGCAATCGCCACCATCAGTGCAAATTGTGCGACGAATAATGGAACCCGGTTTAACTTCTTGCTCTCCATGAATTCACTTCTCCACGCGCCTGCTGTCTGGCCGGGCTGAAATCGTTATCTATTCCGGTAGACGAGACAGTCGTTCAAAAGGTTGAGCCTGTCATGCCGAAGTTGGTAGCTTTGTCGATAACTTTCAGAAATAAGCGCAAATTCATGGCATTGTGGGCCTTATTGCCATCCGAACCTTAAGGGTTGCTTAAGGGAAAGCATCCATCTCAGATTCTGTCCCGCATTGAGGAGCGCCTTTGCGTCAGTCCGATGTGCGCGGCAAACATGCGCGCGAATTCAATCTACTGAATCAGTTTCGCCGTTTCCAAAAATGCGAAACTCCCCGACGCCGTCGGTTCCACCTGCGTCAGCCGCCGGTTATGCACCACCACCGTGTCGCGGTACCAGAGATTGATCGCCGGCAAGTCGCGAGCCAGAATCTGCTGCGCCTCGACATAGTCAGCGCGACGCTTCTCAGTGTCGCTGCTTGCCATTGCATCATCGAGCAGCGCATCGAGCCTTGCATTCGAGTAGTGCCCTCGGTTTGCGCCTTTGGGAGAGAACCGCGCCGTCGAAAACGCGTGCGTGAAAATGTCCGGCTGCTCGTTTCCGCCAATCCAGCGCAGCGAATACATCTGAAACGCCCCCCGCGTCACATCCGAATAAAATGTCGCAAATTCATAAGTTCGAATGTCGAGCGCGATCCCGACCTTTGCGAGCTGCTGCTGCAAGACCGCCGCAAGCAGCCGCACATCCTCCACAGTACTCGTCTTAATCGTCACGTGGAAACGCACGCCATCGCTTCCGGCTCTGTGCCCCGATTCATCCAGCAGCCGCTCCGCGCGCGCCGGATCGAAGTCGAAATTTGCCGTGTCATTCGTCCAGGCCCAGTGACTCGTCGGCAACAGGCTCACTGCCTTTTGCGCATGCCCGAGCATCAGCGTGCGAATAATAACATCGCGATCGATCGCGCACGATATGGCTTGTCGCACTCTCACATCGCTCAGCAGCGGGTCCCTCAGATTAAAGGCCAGATACTGAATCTGCGTTCCGGCAGTGTCCTCAACATGCAGATCGGGGCGCCGCTCCAATACGGGAAGCGCATCCATGGGCAGGGTATTGATCGCCACATCCGCCGAGCCTTTCTCCAGCTCGAGCGACTCCGTAATCGCATCCGGCACCACCGCGAATCGCACGCGCTCGATCTGCGGCTGCATCTTCCAACTCAGTGGATTTCGCTCGACCACGACATCCTGATCGATCTGCTGGCTCACAAATCGAAATGGTCCTGTACCCACCGGGTGCCGCCAGAAATCGCTCCCGCTGCCCTCAGGCACAATGCCGATTGCTCCGGTCGCAAGATTGATAAGCAGAAAATTATCGGGATGTTTCAGATGCAGGATCACTGTCCGCTGATCGGGCGTCTCGATCCGATCAACCGACGCATACGCCTCGGCCTTGGGAGAAATCACCGCACCATTGCGCATCGACTCGATACTCCACACCACGTCGCGCGAGGTCATCATCCGTCCGTCCGAGAAACGCACTCCATCGCGCAAATGAAACACCAGCGTCAGCGGATCGCGCAACTCCCATCGCTCCGCCAGCGCTGGAGTGAAATGAAAACTCGCATCCTTCGCTACGAGTCCGTCAAACAGCAACTCGTCGATATGCTCCGATTGCCCATCCGTTCCCACGCGTGGATCAAGATTTGCGGGACTGCTATCGATCAGAAACACCACCGTCCGCGAATCTCTTTGCCGCGGCCGGCAACCAACGACCGCAAGGAGCACTGCCAGCAGCAGGAACAGCCGGGTGCCCCAGGCCCGGGGTCCCCAGCGACGGGTTTTGGTCGATGGGGTGGGGGTCTCGATTTTGAGACCTGAGAAAGCATGAGGCCTCATCCCGCCTCGTCTACGCAAATGTCACCTGCCCCAATACAGCCTCTCGGTTCGCGCCTGTCGCCGCCGACACATTCCCGGGCTTCCGATGCCAGGTCTGCCACGCCAGCAGAGCGAACGCGGAAGCCTCCTTGGCCTCCACCGGCATGCCAAAGTCTTCGCTGGCCGCCATCTCACAACCCAGCGGCTGCAGCCGGGACGCCAGCATCGCCATCAACGTCGCATTGCGCGCGCCGCCGCCCGAGACAATGTAATCCACCGCAGCTCCCTTCATCCGTAGCCGCACAAACTGCTCGTAACTGCGCGCAATCGTCTCCGCCGTGAGAGCTGTCGCCGTCGCAATGGCATCCTCAGGCTTGTCGCTCCATCGCTTGCACGCCGCAAGAAACTCCGCCACATACTCCCGCCCAAACTGCTCACGCCCCGCCGTTCGTGGCGGCTTCAATGCGAAGTAGGCATTGCGCACCAATTTCTTCAGCACCGGCTCTAACACTTTCCCTCGTGCCGCAATTGCGCCGTTCCCGTCGTAGCGTTTGCTAAATAGTTCTTGCGCCAGCGCATCGATCACCATATTTCCCGGTCCTGTATCGAATGCCACCACTTCGTTCGCATTCGCGCCCGCGGGAATCGCTGTCAGATTCGCGATGCCGCCAATATTCTGCAACACCCGCCCGCGCTTCTTATCCGCGAACAGCACATAATCCAGCAGCGGAACCAGCGGCGCTCCTTGTCCTCCCGCAGCCATATCCGCAGGCCGAAAATTCGACACCACAGGAACGCCGAGTGCCGCCGCAACCACCGCCGCTTCGCCCGCCTGCCACGTGCAAGCGAAACTCTTTCCCGCATACGAAGCCGCGCGTGCCTGGTGATACAACGTCTGTCCGTGGCACCCAATCAAATCCAGTTTCACATTGTGCCGCTCGACCGTCGCCTTCACCGCATCTGCATAAGCCAGGCCCAATCTCCAGTTCAGACGCGCCAACTCCGCCGTAGCGATAGCCGTCGCATTCATCGCCGCAAGCACAGCGCGCCGCAGCGGAGCAGGGAAGCGAAACCCCTCATGCGCCAACAATTCCAGTTTCGGATTTGGCCTCCCCAGCGCGATCCGCACCACCGCCACGTCGATGCCATCCGCCGATGTCCCGCTCATCACCCCGGCAACAACCATCTCTCTTGCCATCACGAAGTTTCCGCCGGCGCTGTCGCTCTCGGAGTTGCAACATCGGCTTCCATCGTCGCCTCTGCAATCTTCTCGCTGAAGCGCACGATCCGCCCCCGCAGCGCCTCGATCTGTTCCACTGTTAGCTCCTGCGCTGCTCCACCGGAATACAAGGCCGCCCGCTTTCGCGCAGTCTCGCGTGCCCCCGCCATCAGTAGTCTGCAAAACGTCCCCGAGCGTTCTGCTTCGCCAATCAGCGCTTCATATGTACGCAAAATCAATTCCGCGCTATGGCAAATCTCAAGCAGGTCCGTTCCTGCCTGGATCGCCGCCACCGCCGCTTCTTCCACCGGTAGAAATTTGAGAATGCCGCCCATCTCCAGATCATCCGAGAGAATAATGCCGCGATACCCAATCCGTTTTCGTAGCACCTCCGTAATCCAAAACGGCGATGCGCTCGCCGGCTCATTTCTTCCCGGTGAGTCGGAATACGCCGCGTGATTCATCATCACGATCGGCATCGCGGAATGCAGTTCGCGATAAGGCACCAGGTCCTCATCCCAAATCTGTTGCCATGCGCGCCCAATCTCCGGGGTCACAAAATGCGTATCGCTCGCCGCGCCGCCCAAACCCGGAAAGTGCTTCCCGCAACCTGTCACTCCCTCGGCCGCGAGGCCCGCCAGAAATTCCCGCGCATACTCGATCACCTCCGCCGCATCCGCTCCCGGCGTCCGCGTTCCCAACACTTCGGCCGACTCCGGCAGCGCCAGGTCCACCACCGGCGCGAGCGTCGTATTCAATCCAAATGCCTTCACGCCCTGAGCAATCAATTCGGCGTGCTCCCGCGCCAGTTTTGAATTGCCCGTCTTCCGCACCCCCGTCCCAACCGCTTGCGCCGAAGGCAGGGCTGCCAGCGCATCGCGAAGCCGATTCACTGTCCCGCCTTCCACATCGACGCAACGCACGGCGTGCGAAGTACACAGCCCCGTCGCTTGGTCGAGCAACGCGCGTGTCTGCTTCGCGTCAGCTATGTTCCGCCGAAACAGAATCACTCCCGACGGCCGCACCAGCTTGAGCCATGCGCGCTCCAGGCCGGTGAGCTCTTTGCCTTCGAGCCCCACGACCAGCAAGCTTCCAGCGGCCTCGCGAATCGTCGAAATCATCGCGTCATCCCTTCTCCTTCAACTCCTGCTGCAACTCCTCCAGCAGATTCAGCGCCTGCAGCGGCGTCAGCGTATTCACATCCACCGCTTCGATCCGATCCACAATGCGCTGCGACAGCGGAGTGAAGATCGTCAACTGCATCGGCTCCGCTTCCGTCTCCACCTGCACACTCTGCCGTTCCTGCTTTTCGTGTTGCTTCAAAATGCGCTTCGCTCTTTCAATCACTGCTGCCGGTAAACCCGCCAGGCGCGCCACTTCAATGCCGTAGCTTTTGTTCGCAGCACCGGGTTCAATGTTATGCAGAAAGACAATTCCTCCCGCTGCCTCCTTCACGCCCACGCGCAGATTCCGCACTCGCGCGAGCTTCTCCGCCAGTATCGTCAACTCGTGATAGTGTGTTGCAAACAGCGTTCTCGCGCCGGTCTCCGCGTGCAGATACTCAACGGTCGACCACGCCAGGCTGAGTCCATCAAACGTCGCCGTGCCGCGCCCCATCTCGTCCAGCAGGATCAGCGATCTCCGCGTAGCCGTATTCAGAATCGTCGCCGTCTCCGTCATCTCCACCATGAAGGTCGACCGTCCGCGCGCCACATTATCGCTCGCCCCAATGCGCGTATAGATACGGTCCACAAGCCCCAGCCTCAAGCTCTCCGCCGGTACGAAGCTTCCCATCTGTGCCATCAGCACTAACATCGCAGCTTGCCGCAGATAAGTGCTCTTGCCGCCCATGTTAGGCCCGGTTATCAGCAGCAGACTTGGTCCTTCATCGTTTGCACTGAGATATAAGTCATTGGCGATGAACCGCCCTTCGCGCGTCTCTTCCATCCACTGCTCGATTACGGGATGCCGTGCCGCCACCGCTTCGAGCACCGGCTCTTCCGCCAACTGAGGCCGCACATATCGTCTCAACCCCGCCAAATGCGCGAAGTTAGTCAGCAGGTCCGCTTCGGCCACTGTCGCAGAGCTACGCTTGATCCGACCCGCAGCCTCCAGCACCGCGCGTCGCAGCTCGGCAAAGATTCGCTTTTCGATCTCAATCGAGCGGTCATGTGCCGTCAGAATCTTGACTTCATATTCCTTCAACTCCGGCGTCGTAAACCGCTCCGCATTTACAAGCGTTTGTTTCCGCTCATAATCTGCCGGCGCAAGGGCTAAGTTCGACTTGGTTATCTCGATGTAATATCCGAACACCGAGTTATACCTGACCTTGAGTGAACCTATCCCCGTCCGCGTTCGTTCCCGCTCTTCGATCGCTGCAATCGACTGCCGCCCCGTCGTCGAGATCGCTCTCAGGTCATCCAGTTGCGCATCCACTTCCGCCGCGATCGCGCCGCCGTCCGCCATGGTCAGCGGAGGCTCCGCCACCAGCGTCGTCGCAATCCGTGCCGTCACATCCACAAGCGAGTCAAGCTTTCCAACGAGCTCTCGCCACAACGGCGCACGCATTGCCTCCATCGCCGTCTTCAGCGCCGGCAACCGTGCCAGGCTCGCCGCCATCGCCCGCACATCGCGAGGCCCAGCCGAATCCAGCGACAACCTCGCCAGCAGTCGTTCCAGATCGAGAATCCCGCCAAATGCTCGCCGCACCTCTTCGCGTTTTAGCAGGTCCCCATGCGCTTCCGCCACGGCTTCATAGCGTGACTCAATCGCATTCGCATCCATCAGCGGACGCAGAATCGTAGCCCTGAGCAGCCTCTTTCCCATCGGCGTCTGGCATGTATCGAGCGTGTGAAACAGCGTAGCCCTCGTATCCTGCCCCGCAAACAACGGCTCCACCAATTCAAGATTGCGCACTGTCACTTGGTCCAGTTCGAGCGCCGTCGAATGCTCCTGGAACCTCAGCGAATCAATGTGCAGCGCCTCGTTCTTTTGAGTCGTCCGCACATAGTGCAGCAGCGCTCCGGCCGCAATCGCCGCCGCATCATGACCCGTGAGCCCATAGCCTTCGAGGGAGTGCACATTCAGTTGGCGCTCCACCAGCGGCACCGCAAAATCTCGCGTCCACACCCAATCCTCAACACGCGTGCGCGCCGGGG
>WNGL01000212.1_pt1 | contig 66726 bp, 48 predicted proteins | sample 5400591 | NCBI WGS metagenome assembly WNGL01 (sample SAMN13153377, study PRJNA577476) | soil metagenome | isolation source: 80 cm soil or saprolite under Garry oak tree replicate 1 | place: USA:California | collected 2016-06-15 | reverse complement strand
CATGGGTGTTGTTTACAAGGCAGAGGACACCAGGCTGCATCGCTTTGTTGCGCTTAAATTACTACCCGACGACGTGGGAAAAGATGTACAGGCACTCGCACGCTTTCAGAGAGAGGCGCAGGCGGCATCGGCCTTGAACCATCCCAACATCTGCACCATTCATGACATTGGAGAAGCGGACGGGAAGGCGTTCATCGCCATGGAGTTTCTAGATGGCGAAACGCTGAAGCATCTCATCAGCGGCCAGCCCATCGAACTGGAAAACTTGCTAGATCTTGGGATTCAAGTCGCGGACGCTCTGGATGCCGCCCACAGTGAAGGCATCGTACACCGAGACGTTAAGCCGGCGAACATTTTCGTCACCAAACGTGGCCACGCCAAAATTCTGGACTTCGGCCTGGCAAAGGTCGCTGCCGCGAAAGTAGCCGGCGGCAGAGCCGATACCACGCTCTCCATGGAGGTAGGCTCGGCTCAACTAACTAGCCCAGGCACCGCTTTGGGCACGGTTTCCTACATGTCGCCAGAACAGGTTCTCGGAAAAGAGTTGGACGCGCGAACCGATCTGTTCTCCTTTGGAATCGTTCTCTACGAAATGGCCACCGGGTCTCTTCCGTTCAAGGGAGAAAGCTCCGGGGCCGTTTTCGACGGTATTCTCCACAAGAATCCTGTCGCCCCAGTCCGGCTAAATAACAGCCTTCCCATCGAATTCGAGCAACTGATCTGCAAGGCGATCGAGAAGGACCGCGAGCTAAGATATCAGAGCGCGGCGGAAATGCGCGCGGATTTGAAGCGTCTGAAACGCGACACGAGTTCAGGACGCGTGAATGTCGCCGGCGGATCGGGAGCTTCGCCTCACGAATCTGGATCAGGCGGGATCGCGGCCGCAACCGCAACCTTCGTTACAACACACACCGAAACAATGACTCCCGCACCGGTTCGACATCCGGCGCGAAGGTGGACCCTTGCAGGGGGCGCGGCCGCCGCAATCGTTGCCGCCGTTTTGGGCTACCTATTCACTCGCGGGCTGCCCCCACCTCGCGTGATCTCGACCAGCCAAATCACTAGCAACGGTCACCGCAAAGATTTCGTCCTCACCGATGGGCCTCGTCTCTACCTTCAGGAAAGGGTGAATGGGCGTGCGGTATTGGCTCAAGTTTCATCCGATGGTGGTGACGTCGTGCAAATTGCAGCGCCTTTTTCCAATGTTCGGCTGTTGAGCGTGGCCCCCGGTGCGCTCCTTGTAGGATCTTTCACTGGCGAGGGTGGGATTCTTTCTGAAGGGAGTGGTCCGCTCTGGAGTGTTCCCTTACCGGCGGGAGCGCCCCATCGGGTTGGCGGCTTCCAGGCTTACGATGCGACGTGGTCCCCAGACAGTCAGCAACTCGCCTACGCCCACGGACAGACCTTGTACCTTGCTCAGCGCGATGGCATCGGCGCTCGTAAGGTAGTCGACGTTGGAGGCTTTGTCCTAGGACCACGATTTTCACCCGACGGCAGTCGCTTGCGTTTCACGATTCAAAACCTTTCTTCCCCTTCGTTCTCGCTATGGGAAGTAGCGGTGAATGGCACTGGATTACGGCCGCTGCTACCCGGCTGGCATCAGGAACCGGGCGAATGCTGTGGATCGTGGACCACAGATGGCCGCTATTTTTTCTTCTCGGCATATCGCAACGGCCGCTCTGACATCTGGGCCCTCGAGGAGAAATCTGGCCTACTACACAAGAAGAGCCGGCTTCCCCTACAACTCACCGCAGGTCCTCTCAACTACTCTGCGGCGGTTGCTTCGCCGGACCGTAGCCGTTTGTTTGTCATCGGCGAGCAGCCACGGGCTGAATTGCAACGCTATGATCCAAAACTGAAGCAGTTTATGCCTTACCTTGGAGGCATCTCGGCGGGTGAAATTGATTTTTCCAGCGATCAGCAATGGATTGCGTACAAGGCTTATCCCGATGACGCGTTGTGGCGCAGCCGCGTCGATGGCAGCGAAAAATTGCAGCTTTCCTCGCCACCGATGATCACTTCCATGCCGCGCTGGTCCCCGGATGGAAAGCAAATTGTCTTTGTTGGCGCCAGCCCTGGTGCTCCTGGCAAACTCTTCGTGGTTTCCTCGGAAGGCGGCAGCCCAGAAGAGCTTCTCCCCGCTGACAAGAAGAGCGAGGACGATCCTCAATGGTCGCCTGACGGCAGCTCGCTGCTCTTTGCTCAGTACGCGCAGTTCGGAGGCGGAGATCCCAGCAACTACAGCATACAAAAAGTTGATCTCCGCACCCGGCAGCTCTCAACCTTTCCAGGAAGCACGGGCATGTGGGCGCCGCGCTGGTCTTCGGATGGTCGCGTCCTCACCGCCTTCACCGTGGACGCACGCAAATTGCTGCTTTTCGATTTCGCCGCTGGAAAGTGGTCCGAACTCACGACAGGAAGAGCTTTGCAGTACCCCAATCTATCCCGGGACGCCAAATACGTCTATTTCGAAGACGTCGGTGAGAGCGGCTTTGAACTCGATCGCGTCAATGTCACTAACCGAAAGCGTGAGCGCATCCTCGGGTTTAAGAATATTCACCGTGTTTATGTGCTTGAGTCGAGCAACCCTTGGAACGGTCTGGACCTTAACGACTCGCCACTCATCATGCGGGATGTGGGTATCCAGGAAATTTACGCGCTGGATTTGGAGTTTCCATGATCGGCAATCTTTGCTGTAGGCAATGCACAAGGGAAGAAATCTTGCCCAAAAAGAAGAAGGGCTTGCTGGTGGAGTCCAACAAGCCCTGGTGAATCAGTAAGATTGGTTGCGGGGGTCAGATTTGAACTGACGACCTTCGGGTTATGAGCCCGACGAGCTACCAGGCTGCTCCACCCCGCATTAGAAGTGTAGCGGAGCAATAGCACGGCGTCAAATCTACTGCCGTGCATTAAGTTGGAGCGAACGTCCGATGCGAAATACGGCTTATCAAAAAATGGGCGGACTCAGAGATCTATAGATTCAATCTCTGCGCCCGCCGTGTGTTTAACCAATCTAAGCTGTGAACCGCACGAGCTGCTTACGGCTTCTTCGGAACGGCGCCCGCATCGAACAAGTCGGACAGATCCGTCGCGTTGGCTGCATCACCGAGATACGGCCCCACATGAAAGATATTCTGCAAGGTGCGCAGATCGGAAGAATGCGTGTAATTCACGGAGCTGGCGTAGGGACGGCCGCCGACGTTCTTGTGAGCGCGCGAGGAGATGATGATTTCCCCAATGGTGTGGTTGAAATCGTCCGGATTGTCGCCCGCGACGCCGTCTGATTCGGATTCGTCAAACCAAATGACGATGACGCCGTGGTTCTTATAGGCATTCGACGCCATGATGACTGGGACAATTTGGCGAAGGAAGTCATCACCCTGCGAGATTTTCGCCGGATCGCCGGTCAGCCCTTTGTAGCCTGCACTGAGCGTCGTGTGCATATCATTGAACTGGTTGGGCGTAATCCAGTTGTAGTCGGCGACCGTGTCATTCGCGAGGTCCACCAGCAGCTGTTGCAGCGGCGCATAATTTGAGGACCGTGGATTTAAAGGAGTCGCATTGTTGCCACCGTTGGTATCGCTGAAGAACAGCATGGGATTGTGCTTGGCCGCGTAGTTGTACTGGTTGGCGCCATTGAACTGATTCACGGTTCCGGCGGCGAACACACCCGAGAAACTCGATAGTGGAACGGTCCAGTCAAATCGCGGGAGAGCGACGTTGCTGAGTTGCCCGGATCCGTTCGGTGTCAGGTCGATATCTTCTTGATAGGACTTCCAAGTTCTTCCAGCCTGTGTCAGCAAATTGCTGAGGTGCAGAGAGGTGTTCTGGTTCGTTCCGCCAGTATAAGGATCATTGTCGTTAAGCACGCCGAAGTTTGTGCCAGCTTCGGCCCAAATGTAATTTGGCTCGGAAGGATGAATGTGTGGATTATTTTCGTTCGGAGTCGACAGAACGTTGTGATAGGCAGTGGCGTAGGAAACTTGAGAACTGATGTTAACTTCGGCGCCATCGATGATCTCGACGGCGGTTCCATTCACGAGAGCGTTGACGAAGGGTGCGTTCGGATTTTGATAGATTTGCTGAATGCCGCCGGTGAATTGATTCGCCGGCTGAGTCCAGTTATGGTTTTCCATCGCGATCACAAAAACGGTTTTGACCTCTTGGGCGCTCGTACTTGTACTACCAATGGCAGCCAGGCCTGCAAGCATTGCGAGCGTTAAGAGACGGTTAGCGTAAGACATCAAGTACCCCCTAGGGAAGATTGCGGCGGACGTCGGAGCTGATTCAGATCGCGCCAGATGATCTGGGCCACGGCGCGCCACACACCAACGAATAACAAGCCAAGTTTGCAGGGGGATGATGAGAATGTTACGCGAAGAATATTCGGCGGAGCACATACCACCTGACAAAATTAAGACAAAAATCATCTCTTAATTGATATACGCTCGCAGTTAAAATGCTGTGGCGCGACCATCGACCGCTAGCGCCGTTCTAGAGGATTCCGGACAATTTGAAAAAACGCGCCGCAGCTTCCCTGGTGTTGTGAGGAGTATTTTAGAAGGGGGAAACTTTGCCGGACGAGAAGTTTATTTCCTTGATGCCTCCATCTTCTTGCGGAATGCGGGCAGCCCATCCTAACGTAGCGGTCTGTAATCGACTTGTTAGCATATGTCGGCGATGCGAAGCAGAGCGCTGCGCAATCTCTATCTGCTTGTTGTATTTGCGCTGCTGGAAGTCGGCGAAGCGGCAGGAGACGCGGTTGCCGCTGCGGCTTCCTTGATGAGCATCGCCCACCGTGGAAACGCATAGTTCCCTGCCACGTCGTCAATAATGTTTACCTGGCACGTATAGAAGCCGGGCTTCAGCGTTTGCAGTGGCAAGTCAAGTTGGAAAACCACTGCTTTGCGCTGTGGTACGGTTACTTCCGTTGCGGCGATTGGTTTTGATTCATACACCTTCACGTCGCCTTGCAAAAATTCCACGCTGGTCAGCACGCGAATGGATTCGCGTTGGTCTTTGTTGGACGCCTTGCCCTGATCGTTGTTGGCTTGGCCACCAGCGGCTGGCGTGGCGTTCGTTGCAAGCGCGTGAGAAATCTTCCCTTTCGCCGCATCATACACCTCGAATTGCAGATACAGATGCTGGTCCTGCGTAAACACGTGTGCCACGTTGGGAACAAGCTCCGTCTGATCCCCCACCAGCGGATTCGTGGACTTGTTCTTGCCGCTAGCCGGGACGCGAAGACTACTGAGCACAACCGAACTGCTACGCAGCGGAACCTTGCGCAAATCGGGAATCTGCACATCCGTTTCAAAAGTTCCCATCCGGCCGGTGCGATTTTCCCGCACAACAAATCGCAAGTGGTAACTGCCAGGCGCAAGCACAAAGCTTGTGTTGTACTGCACATTCTTGCGGCGAACCTGTTGCGTGCTGTCGACGGCGAGTTTCACCGTGTCACGCAGTTGGCCGACTTGAAATTTGCCGCCTTCCAGAACAAGGCCCGCGATATCAAGCGTGGCGTTGTCCTTATCCTTTTCCTGTACAAACGGAATCTGCGAGCCCGGCACAACCAGCGACACCGAAAGAAAATAGTGCGAATCGTCACGGCGGAAATACGAAGCGCCTGCATAAACGGCCACATCAGTCGCAGGAAGATCAGAAGCAAGCTCGTCCTGAATCTGCTGTTCGCGGTCCGTACGATTTAAATGTTCGAAGTCCCGCCCGGCATAGTATCCCGCGCGATATTCAAGCTTTATGTCCGGACGATTCAATACAACCTTGATGCGGCGGAATCTGCCATCCTTCCAATGATTCGAGCTCGTGTAACCAAGAATGTAGTAAGCCGAAGTGTCTTTCTGAACTTGAGAAAAAACGCCGCTGAAGTCGTTCGAATCAAAAAACGCTTTGCCGCCGGTGTCCGCTGCAAGCGTCGATAGCGTTTCCTGTGTCGTGGCATTGCTGTTCAGGTCATTCAGAATCGAAGCCCCCGTATACGCCGACTGCCCATGCAAGCTGGCGTTCTGCGCTTCGCCTCCCGCGGGAAGAGCCTGCAAGCCGCGGACGTCGATCGGATAAATCGCGACGTTCGCTTTGACGGCAGCGGCAGTCGCAGCGCGCAGCGCCGACTGATTGTCCACACCTGACTGGCTGATTCCGTTGCTGAAGTAAATCAAACTCTTTTTTTGCGACAGTTTTCCGACCGACTGAACAAGCGACTGCAGTGCGAGCAGCTTGCGGTCCGCGCTGAATGTGTTGAAGTCCGTATCATCCGCGGTGAAAGCTCCACTCGTCTCGGCCGCCCCTTCAGAAGTTCCTGTGGTTCCATTATCGAAGCCCTGCCCGGAATCCGAATTGTAGGCGCTGAGCACGGAAAGTATTTTTGTTTTGTTGTCCGTGAAGTCGAGATCGAGCCGCATGTTCGTCGACAATGAAACGATGGCGATCAGATCCGCCGGCTGCATTTTCGAATTGACATATTTTTTTGCCGCGTCAACCGCGCGGTCGATCTGGTCTGGATCCATCGCTGAAAAGTCGAAGAACAGCATGATCAAACGCCGGTCGCGTGCGTCAAGGATAGGTTGTGCGGGCGCCGACGCACCGGCTGTGGGCGCAGCCGCTCCCTCGGTGCCGGTCGCAGTGGGCGTCGTTTGCCCGGCAAGCGCCAATTCTTCGATATTTTCAAAATCAAAGCTCGAAACCTGTTGCTTCTGCCCATCCTCAAGCACGGTGAAGTCCTCGCGCTTCAGATCTCGAATGAGATTTCCTTTTTTGTCGCGCGCCACCACATTCACAAGCACGAGTTCTGTCGTTGCACGTATAGCCGGTGCGCTTTGCTGCGATCCCACTTGTTGGGCAAGCGTCGCGAACGGAAGCTTCGCAACCAAGGCGGCAAGGCTGACGATGGCCAGGATTCTTCGGAGTACCATTCGATTCCTTCTCTAAAACCGGAAACGCGCGACGATCGTAATGCGCCTCATGTTGGCGGCGGACGTCACTTCGCCGAAGGCCAGCGAATTTACGGTCGTGTTGAGGCCCGTGAATTGAACGATATTAAAAATATTGTTGGCCTGAATACGTAACTCCAGTGCACGGGACTCGTGAATCTGAATTGTCTTGCTGAAGGCCATATTCAGCGAAAACTGTCCCGGCCCTTCGATAATGTATCGTCCCGCGTCGCCAAACGCGGAACCCGTTGAATTCACGCAGCTCGCGGAAATCGACGGCACGCAGAACGCCGCTGTGTTGAACCATTCAAGTGACGTTGGATCGCTAAGTGAAATCGATTGACCGGCCATGTAATTCGCTCGCTGCGAGCCGCTGACGCCACGGCTGATGTCGATACTTCCTCCACGCACGTTCGGCGTGAAATAAAAGCCGGAGCCCACCGTAGCACTACCGCTCCATTGCCAGCCGTTCAACACATGCGACAATGCGCCCTTCGACGCCAGTCGATGATTTTCACCAAACGGCAAATCGTACATCCAGCTTCCTGTGAACTTATGTCTCTGGTCGAAGCTCGAAAGACTGCGATCCGCCGCGATATCGAATGCGTCTTGCGCAACAACCACTCCGCCAAGCCCGATCGACGACGCATCATCGATGGACTTCGAGAAAACGTAACTGCCGCTGAATCCCAGTCCAGAAGACATCCGTTTGCGCACTCGAATCGACGCCGAATGCAGGACCGAATTCCCGGCGGACGATTCGTAAATGAAGGGCTGCGCGTTAGTGGTGACAATCGCTCGTTCGACGTCGAGTCGTGTTCCCTTTGCGCCGTTGTAGCCAACGTTCAACAAAAAACCTCGTGGCAATTGACGTTGCAAATCGAAATTCCATATCTGAACGTAGCCCAACCTATACTTCTGATCGATGGCGTAATTGTTCGTGACCGTCCCGGACGAAGTGCCCGGGAATCCGTTGACGAGTGTCAGATCACTCGTAGTGGGATTCGTGACCGAGTTCGTTTCCGTGATGGCAAAGGGTGGTTGAAACGCAAAATTCTGAATCACCGTTCCGTACTGCGCGAGGTTGTAGTTTATTCCGTACCCGAGCCGTACCACCGTTTGCTTCGACGGCCGCCACGCCAGTCCGAGCCGCGGCGCAAAGTTATTTCGATCCGGCTGAACAAGCGATGCCGGGAAGCTGCCAAAAGTCGGACCGGTTTGCCCTGGTTGGACGGCGCTCGCAAAAGAGAAGTTGGGACCGACATCCAGATTCACGATGCGATTATGAGCTTCCGTGTAGGGACCGTTGTATTCATAACGCAAGCCGAAATTCAGAGTAATGTTCGAACGAAGGCGCCAATCGTCCTGCACAAACAGATCGTAGGCGTTTGCACGAAAGTCATACGAGTCGGTTCCGGATTGCAAACTCGTCTGCTGCGGCAGCCCAATCAGAAAGTCCGCGAAGTCATAACCGGTGTTTGGCGCGGCCTGCGCAACACCACCGGAATAATCGCCCGTAGCAAATCCTGTAAAAACAAACGACCCGTTCGCAGTTCGCGCCGAACGAAAGCTTTGCAGGATGCGGCGGTAGTCTCCGCCAAACCGCCAGTTGTGCTTGCCACGGTTCCAAGCGACGGTATCGGAAATCGTGTACGTTTGATCCAGTTCGCGGCGCGGCGTGGGATCGCTCAATCCGCCAAAGCTCGTGAAGCTCAGGCCCGGTAACCCGAAGTCGAATGGATTGGTTGAAATTCCCGTGATCCCTGCGTTTCCAGCCACATCTTCGATCCCCGAGTACAAGTTCGTCGCAGAAACATGATTGTGGTTATAGTTGAATCGCAGATTGTTCGTCAGCCTTCCTTTGCCGTATACCCATCCAGTGCTGGCATTCAATCCTTGCGTGCTGTTTCCCCCGTTCAGCGAAGGAAATATGCCAATCGTGTCCGTCGAAGCGCGCGACCAATTCAGCCCGAAGTTAATGTTGTTCTGGTTGCGCCGGCGGTTTCCCCCGCCCCCGCCTACTCCGCCGCCGGGTCCGATCTGAAGGTTAGGAAAGGGACCTGTGCTCGAACCAAAATTGTGAATCAAGCGCAGGTTGACAGAGTCGGAGGTGCTCGCGCCCGAAGTCACATTATGAAAATTTTGCCCTGAAGCGGTCGTGGCAATGTTTGGCAGCGGTATGAATTGCAGCAGCGATTGCGCGGCGGGACTGATTTCCGCGGGATCCATCGCATTGAGCACGCCATTAAATTGATATTGCTGTCCAGTCTTGGGATTGAAAATTTGCACGGGACTCTTGTTGTTGTACGTTGCCGCGGAAAAATCTCCGCCGCGTTCTGCCAGCGTTGGAACGGTCGAATAGAAATCATACGGCGTGCTTCCGCGCGAGCCGTTCCATCCCGCAAAGAAAAACCACTTGTTGCCGCCCTTGAATAGCTTTGGAATATTCAGCGGCCCCCCGATGTTTGCTCCAAACCGCGCTTGATTGTAATCAGCGCGGTCCGTCGAAATTCCCGTCAATGAATAAGGACGCGCATCGAGCGCCGAATTGTCGTTTTGAAAATACAAAAATCCGTGCGGCTGGTTGACGTTGAACTTGCGTCCCATGTTTCCGATCATGATGGGCCCGCCACCTCCCGGCCCACCCGGTCCGCCGCCGGGACCACCTACGCCGCCCTGCCCACCGCCCTGGCCTCCACCTTGTAAATTCGCCCCGCCCTCGCGCTGCATCCGTTCGCGGAACTCTTGAACGCGTTCTTCCAGATCCTGCTCAGAACCGCCCCCAAAATCCTGTGTGCGGCCTTGCGCTCCACTGACGCTGACCGATTCAGTCGGACTGTCCGCGCCGGCGCCGTTCAATGGTAGTCCCGAAGCATCCCCTAAATTTCCTCCATTGCCGTTACTGCCTCCCGCAACTCCTTCGCCCGCCAGCGCGGAGAGCGTGCTATTCATTGCAAGGCTTTGAAATCCGCGGCGCGCGGTCTGCGTAGCGGTGTCCGATTGCTGCTCTTCTTGACGTGAAGCGAGGATGAGTTCTGTCTCGACTTTGCCGCTGGGACTTTCAGGATTCAGAACCACTTCCTGCGTCGCTGTTGCGAAGCCCATAAACTCAACGCGCACCACATAACGGCCACGCGGCAGCCCAGAAAATTGAAACGTTCCGTTTGTAGCCGTCACAACTGAATATTTCTTGCCAGTTAGGGTATTCGCGGCCGTCACCGTAACACCCGGCAGCAATACTTTCCCGTTACGCACGCTTCCAGAGATTTGGAACGACGTCGCCGGAGGTCTTGGCGGCTCTTGCGCGCTCGCGAGACACATCAGGCATACCGCGCCAATCAGGACCAGCGCAGCGAAAACGATCAGTCCTCGCAAGAACTTGTTCAATTAGGTTGCTCCGGAGGATTCTGTGGAGTCGCAGGCGGACTTGCAGGGGTCGCCGAACCTTGCGGCGCCGCACCTCGTGTTCCCTGGCCTTCGCCCATCTCCTGCATCCGATTCCATTGCTCCGGCGGGATCACGTTTACTCCCTTTGGTATAAACACGTCATTTGCGACAGCTCCTCGCGCGAAGATATGATCGCCCGGCTGAATGTCCGCCATCGTGATACTGTCGCGCCCGCGGCGCAGCGAAGTCTCCTCATTCAGCTCCAGCGTTTGCGTCACATGATCCGTCCTCAAAACCGTCAGCTTTGGCGGCTCGACGCTTTTTACTTCACCCACGACATAATCTTTGCCCATTGTTCCCGGCATCCCGCCGCCGGGCCCATTCATTCCTCCGCGGGCCGTGAATCCCGGCGGCACTAGCGCCACCATCAACGCTGTCGCCCCAGAAGAATCGCCCGAACCTTGTGAATCCTGGTTGGTTCGCACAATCACCGCATCTCCAACCTTGAAATCACCGATCTTTGCCGGCTGCCTCTCTTTGCGAAACTCAGTACTGCTCGTGAGTTCTATTGAAACTTTCGTGCCGTCCTGCCGCGTAATTTCCATCGCATCGTTCTGAATTCCCGAGATCTTCCCAAACATCGGCCGGCCGCGGCCTTGTTGCTTGCCCGGCGAAGCCTCAGGCTCACCTTGCATCGTAGTCGGCGGTCCTGGCGGTGCTGCGTCGGTATTCGGCTGTTGCGATTGTGCCCGTCCGTGCGGCACAAGAATCATCGTCAACAGAATTGCGACGAAGCTAACCAACAAAACGCGCACTTTCATGTTGTCACCATGGCTAAAGAACTGCTCCGATCAGTAAGACGGTTGAAGTTCTGCCCTAGTTACTTAAAGGCTCGCTACTCAACGTGGCCCCTCCGATAGAATTCCCTATCTGCCAACGGAAAGTTCCCGGTAATAGCCCGCTTCCACAATCACACTCCGGCTCACGATAAGCACAATTTATCGTCTTGGTCATTTCTATTAATTGGACTGATTGACTCTCCTGCCGCAAGCTGTTACTTTACATGGCGGAAAGCGGTGCTGCCCGCAGCGGCCCGTGTTCAAAGAGCAATAAAAAATGACTCGCAACGCCATGACGACGCAGGACTCCACGGGATCCGTGAGGATGCAGGTCTGCGTCGTACCCGGAATTACACGAATTAGCCAAGTCGTCGAAATCGACGGCAACAGCGGGTGATGGCGGCTTAACAGCGAAGTTCCGAGAAACTCGGGCCATCATCCAAATCAGATGATGGCCCAAATTTTTTTGCAGTTCCGTATTTCTTGCAGCGATGGTTTAGCGACTCTTTCAGCGCTGAGCCAGTTTCCGGAGAACATAAGTGAGCGACGACAGCCCGAAACTGCGTAGCAAAGCTTTGATACAGGGAGCAAACCGCGCCGGTGCGCGCGCCATGTTGCGTGCCTCCGGCTTAAAGGATGACGATTTTTCCAAGCCGCTCATCGGCGTAGCCAACACCTGGATCGAAATTGGACCTTGCAACTATCACCTCCGCGAACTCGCTCAACACGTAAAGGATGGCATACGCAAAGCGGGCGGCACACCGCTTGAGTTCAACACTGTTTCGATTTCCGACGGCATCACCATGGGTACCGAAGGAATGCGTGCTTCGCTGATCAGCCGCGAAGTGATTGCCGACTCCATCGAACTTGTCACTCGCGGAAACCTCTTTGATGCCCTGGTTGTCCTTGTCGGATGCGACAAGACCATCCCCGGCGGCATTATGGCCCTTGCCCGCCTCAACATTCCCGGACTCATTCTCTACGGAGGCTCCATTGCTCCCGGTGAATTCGAAGGCCACCCGGTAACCATCCAAGACGTGTACGAAGCGATCGGTTCGCATTCGAGCGGCAGGATGAGTGATGCCCGCCTGCTGGCACTGGAAAAATCGGCTTGCCCTGGCGCCGGCGCCTGTGGCGGCCAGTTCACCGCAAATACGATGTCTCTTGTCAGTGAATTTCTCGGCATCGCACCGATCGGCATCTCCAATGTTCCTGCCACCAACACCGCCAAAGCCAGGGCCGGCGAACTCGCCGGTGAAATGGTGCTCGATCTGTTACGCCGTGGCGTTACGCCTTCGCAAATCATCACGAAATCCGCAATCGAAAATGCCATCGCAGGTGTCGCCGCAACTGGCGGCTCAACAAATGCCGTTCTCCATTTGCTCGCCATCGCCAATGAAGCGAAGCTTCCCCTTTCCATCGACGACTTCGATCAGATCAGTTCCAAAACACCTATCATTGCCGACCTGAAACCCGGGGGACGCTTCGTCGCCACCGATTTGTATGCTGCGGGCGGCACCGCACTCATCGCCAAACGCATGATCGAAGCAGGCCTTCTAAATGGCGATGCCATCACCGTTTCCGGAAAGACGCTGGCGCAAGAGGCAAGCGCCGCAAAAGAAAGTCCCAAGCAAGAAGTGGTGCGCGACGCGAAACATCCTCTGAAACCAACCGGAGGCCTGGTCATCCTAAAGGGCAATCTCGCCCCCGAAGGCTGCGTCATTAAAGTTGCCGGACACAACACCATGAATTTTCGCGGACCCGCCCGAGTCTTCGATAGCGAAGAAGCGGCCTTCGCCGAAATCGACAAGAGCAACATCAAAGCTGGCGACGTCATCGTCATTCGCTACGAAGGACCCAAAGGCGGTCCGGGCATGAGGGAAATGCTCGCCGTTACCGCAGCTCTCGTCGGCGCTGGACTTGGCGATTCCGTCGCTCTTCTCACGGACGGCCGCTTCAGCGGCGCAACACACGGGCTCATGGCGGGTCACGTTGCTCCCGAAGCCGCGCACGGTGGACCTATCGCCGCAATCGCTGATGGCGACACCATTATTTTTGACATTCCGAATCGCACCCTCAGCGTTGACCTTACCGCCGAACAAATCCAGCAGCGGCTCGCCACCTGGAAAGCTCCAGCGCCGCGCTTCACCAGCGGCGTCATGGCCAAGTACGCATTTCTCGTGTCTTCTTCGTCGCGAGGCGCGGTAACCGCTTTGCCCCAAACAAATTTGCAGCCTGTGCAATCGGGAAGGACGCTATGAAACTCACCGGTGCAGAAATACTCTGCCAATCGCTGGAACATCTCGGCGTGAAACACATCTTCGGTTATCCGGGCGGCGCCATTCTGCCGGTCTACGACGCGCTAGGCAAATCGAAGCTCCACCACATCCTTGTTCGTCATGAACAGGGCGCAACACACATGGCCGATGGCTACGCGCGCGCAACCGGCGGCGTCGGCGTTGCTATGGCCACTAGCGGCCCCGGCGCAACCAACATGGTGACCGGTATCGCAACTGCCATGCTCGATTCGTCCCCGGTTGTTTGCATCACAGGCCAGGTCGGCAGCAAACTTCTCGGTTCCGATGCTTTTCAGGAAATCGACATCACTGGCATCACCATGCCGATCACCAAGCACAACGTGATCGTCACGCGCGTCGAAGATATCGCACGCACCGTTCGCGAAGCTTTCATCATCGCAAGTTCCGGCCGCCCTGGTCCCGTCCTCGTCGACATCACCAAGGACGCGCAACAGGCTTCCACCGAATTCGATTGGAACGCCTCTCTTCCAAAGCTGCCGCCCAAGCGGGTTCGTCCTTCACTCGACAAGGCCGAACTCGATCGCGCCGTCGAACTCCTCAATTCCGCAAAGCGGCCGCTGATTCTTGCCGGCCACGGCATCATGATTTCCGGGGCGATGAGGGCCTTCGAGCAATTCGTTCGCGCCGGCCAATTCCACGTTGCCATGACGCTCCTCGGCATCGGCTGCTTCCCTGCCAACGATCCGCTCAATCTCGGCATGATGGGCATGCACGGCGAAGCCTGGGTCAATCACGCCATTCAGGAAGCCGACCTCTTGATCGCAGTAGGCATGCGCTTTGATGACCGCGTCACTGGCGACCTACGTACCTACGCCAAAAGCGCTCGCAAGATCCACATCGAAATCGATCGCGCCGAAATCAATAAAAACGTAAAAGTGGATGCGGCACTCGTCGGCGATGCCCGAGAAGTCTTGGAACAATTGCTTCCCTGCATCGACAAAAAGGAACGCACTGCGTGGCAGAGCCGCATCACTGAAATGAAAGGAGACTCCGCCGTTCGCGATATCCAGAGCCTCCCGGACACCGGCCACCTCTACGCCGCGCACGTAATTAACGATCTGTGGAAGGAAACGGGCGGCGACGCGATCGTCGTTACTGACGTAGGCCAGCATCAAATGTGGGAAGCGCAGTATTACCACCATAACCGCCCGCGTAGTCTGATCACTTCCGGCGGCCTCGGCACCATGGGCTTCGCGCTGCCTGCTGCGATCGGCGCAAAGTTCGCCAAGCCTGAAGCCGACGTATGGGCCGTGGTCGGTGATGGCGGCTTCCAAATGACCATGTGCGAACTTGCGACCATTGTTCAGGAAAAAATCAAAGTGAACATCGCCATCATCAACAACGGCTTTCTCGGTATGGTTCGCCAGTGGCAGGAGTTTTTCTACGACAAGCGTTACGTAGCTACTCCGCTTGTCGCTCCGGATTTCGCCGCGCTCGCCAACGCGTTCGGCATCCGGGGCGAACGCGTTACTTCGCGAGGCGACGTCACCTCAACCATCCGCGCTGCCCGTGCCTCCAAGGAATCCGTCCTCATCGATTTCCGCGTCGAGCAGGAAGATTCCGTTTACCCGATGGTGCCTGCCGGAGCTTCGCTGCACGAAATGATCCGCCGTCCGCACAATCCGCTGGTCGAAACCGCGGCAGAGCCGTAGCGGGTTGCGGAATGGATTGCCTCTCGAGGTTTGCGCTGCGCTTTAAGTTTTATGCCTCGGTTGGGTTTTGAGGTTCCGGTCAGGGAGTCGGAGCTTTAGCCCCCTGAGGAAATGTTCATGAGTTTTCGGGAAGGAAAACGTGAGGAGCCAATGCAAACACTGATCGCGTATGTCGAAAATAAACCGGGCGTGCTCAATCGCGTCTCTTCCCTGGCGCGGCGGCTGGCTATCAATATTGACTCGCTCACCGTTGGGCCCACCGAGAACGAAGAGGTCGCGCGCATGACCATCGTCGCGCATACCGACGAGCAGGGCGCGCATCGCCTCGAAGCCAGCCTTGAGAAACTTGTTGACGTTCTGCTCGCCGAAAATATTTCAGAGCGTTCCGTACTCGAGCGCGACTTGGCACTAATTAAAGTCGCCGCCGATCAGAAATCTCGCCCGCATCTCATGGAACTCATCAAAGTGTTCCGTGGCCGCGTGGTTGACGTCGCGCCGGAATCCCTGATCGTCGAAGTTTCTGGCACCGTCGACAAAATCGATGGTCTGCTAGAAGTCTTGCGTCCCTACGGCGTACTGGAAATGGCGCGCACCGGTCGAATCGCGATGACCCGCGGCGGCGACTTGTTGCAACCGCCGGGGCAGCCGGGCTCCATAAAACTCGAATCCGCCGTTTCTTCGAAGTAGGCAGCAATGCGGATGTAAAGGCCGTCTTTCCGAGCAAAGCGAGGAATCTCTCCTACGGTTTAAGCGTCACGGACGACTCGGTGTCTGCTCGATATCTGATCTCGATTTTCGGCCGCAAACCGGCCCACGAAAGGAAGCACATGGCAAAGCTTTACTACGATAAGGACGCCGACCTCTCACTCATTCAAGCGAAGAAGGTCGCAATTCTCGGCTACGGCTCGCAAGGACACGCTCATGCCCTAAATCTCCGCGACAGCGGTTGCAATGTTTGCGTCGGCCTGCCGGAAATCAGCGCTTCTCGCGCCAAAGCTGAAAAAGACGGCCTCACTGTAAAGTCTCCGTCCGAGGCCGCCGCCTGGGCTGACGTCATCATGGTCCTCGTCCCAGACACTAGGCAGCAAAAACTCTACAACGAAGCCATCGCGCCAAACCTCAAACCCGGCAAAACGCTGATGTTTGCTCACGGCTTCAACATTCGCTTCGGCACCATCAAGCCGCCTTCCACGGTCGACGTATCCATGGTCGCACCCAAAGCTCCCGGCCATCGTGTCCGCGAAGTCTTCACCGAAGGCGGCGGCACACCAGGCCTTCTCGCCATCGAGCAGGACGCTTCCGGAAACGCCAAAGCCCTCGCACTTTCGTATGCTCGCGGCATCGGCTGCACCCGCGCCGGTGTTCTTGAAACCACCTTTACGGAAGAAACGGAAACCGACCTCTTCGGCGAACAAGCCGTCCTCTGCGGTGGCGTTAGTGCCCTGATCAAAGCAGGATTCGAAACGCTCACCGAAGCCGGTTACCAGCCGGAAGTCGCCTATTTCGAATGCCTCCACGAACTGAAACTTATCGTCGATCTGATCTATCGCGGCGGGCTCAGCTACATGCGCTATTCCATCAGCGATACCGCCGAACACGGCGATTACACCGCCGGACCGCGCATCGTCACTCAGCAAACCCGCGATGAAATGAAAAAACTGCTGGCGGAGATTCGCGATGGCAGCTTCGCCAAAAAGTGGATCGAGGAAAACGACAAAGGTTGCCCAAATTTCCTCGCCAAGCGCAAGGCCGAACAGCAGAACGCCATTGAGCAGCTGGGCCCCGGCCTCCGCGCCATGATGCCGTTCCTGCAGCCCATCGTCGCGCCAGGACTCACTGCGAAGACCGCAACTTCTGAATCGTAATTTCCCAAAAACGTGTTGCCAGCGGAATTGGGAAAACCAGGCGTGCTTAAAAACCGCTTGTGTGGCACTATCGTGCCCGCTGTCCAGGAAAATCACCGGCCATCACTGCCTATGAAGCGCGAACCGGCATCGCCACTAGCCCGACCTGTTAACCTTCAGGATCGCCTGGGAAAGCTCACCGCGAAGCGGCAAGAGATTCTTCGCCCGGTACTCGAACATCCGCGCGGTTTCGTTCTCTTGAGCGTTCGCGCGATGGCCAAGCGTCTCAACACTGATCCGGCTACCATCGTGCGCATCGTTCAAGTGCTTGGCTTTGAGAGCTTCCGCGAATTTCAAAAGCACTTGCATGACTTGTCCATCGCGTTTGCAACGTCTGCCGACACTATGCAAACTGGCGGTTCCGACCGCGGCCGCTATGCCTACGTCGTCGATTCCATTGATCGCGATTTAAAAAACCTGCAGGGCCTGAAGAACACCTTGGACGCTGGCCGCATGGATGATCTGGCCAAGCGCATGTACTCGGCGCGCCGGATTCTCCTGTTGGCTGGCGATTTGGCGGCATACCTCGCCGGCTATCTGGAATATCAAACCAGTCTGCTCGGACTGCCGGTCTTCGCCGCAACCTCGCCCGGTCGCATTGGTCATCTGACACGTTCGTTGACGAAGGACGATCTGGTCATCGCCATCTCGTTCCGCAGATGTTTGCGGCAAACAGTCGAAGGCGCTCGAAAAGCCCGTGAGCGAGAAGCGCACTGCGTCGCGGTCACAGACACTTTCTTGTCTCCCCTTGCTCGCATCGCAAACGAAACTTTTCTTGCAAGCATTGAAACCACATCGTTCGGCGCTTCCTACGCGGCTCCAACCGCCCTTTTGAATGCGCTTCTCGCTGCATGCGGACAGGTCCGCAAAGCTGAAACCATGGAAATCGTGCGTGAAATATCAGAAGAGCAGCGCCACGGCTCTCGCTGGTTCCAGGAATAATATTTTTACCTCGCTTGTAACAAACGTTGCATCCCGTACGTCCCACCAAAAGCTGTCTAAGCTTCACCAACATCAGATTAGCAGTTCTTGACACGCACACATTCGGGCCTCATCGGGCCTCGCTCGCGTGCATGTCACCGGTGCCAAGATCCAGATGCGCGTCGAGTCGGTCACACTTCGCAAACTACAGATGCGCCTTAAGGCGCCATTCGAAACTAGTTTCGGCATCACTCATGATCGCCCGGTGCTCCTGGTCGAACTCCAGGCTGATGGCTGCACAGGCTGGTCCGAAGTGACGGCTACCGAAGGTCCCTTCTATAATTCTGAATCGATCGACATCGCCTGGCTCGTCATCCGCAATTTTCTCGCTCCGCGAATCCTCGGCAAATCGCTTTCAGCCGCTGCTGAAGCTCGTAACCATTTCGCTGTTGTCCGCGGCCATGAAATGTCGCGTGCTGGAATTGAAAACGCCCTCTGGGACATCGAATCTCAGCAGCGCGGCATTCCTCTCTCACAGTTGCTCGGTGGAACGCTGAAAGAAATTTCGTGTGGCGTCTCGCTCAGCTTGCAGGATTCTCCCGAAACATTGCTCAAAAAGGTCACCACGGAAGTCGCTGCCGGATATCAGCGCATTAAGATCAAAATCAAACCCGGCAGGGATCTCGCCTGCATTTCCGCCGTTCGTAAAGCGTTTCCGGATATTCACCTTTCCGTCGATGCCAACTCCTCTTACACGCTCGATGATCTGGACTTGCTGCGGAGTTTTGACGACTTCAACCTGCTGATGATCGAACAGCCGCTCTGGTGGGACGATATCTATAGCCACGCCAAGCTACAAAAGCAGATAAAAACTCCGCTTTGCCTCGACGAATCCATTCACCACTTGCGCGATGCCCAGGCCGCCATCGACCTCGGCGCTTGCCGCATCATCAACATCAAACTGGGCCGCGTCGGCGGCTATTCGAGCGCTCGCGAGATTCAAGCCTATTGCCTCGACCGTGATATTCCCACCTGGTGCGGTGGCATGCTGGAGTGCGGAATTGGTCGCGCTCACAACATCGCCGCGTCAACTCTTCCGGGCTATACGCTTCCCGGTGACGTTTCCGCCAGCAAACGTTATTGGATCGAAGACGTCATCGAACCTGAAGTTACCGTCACGCCGCAGGGCACGATTCGCGTCCCGCAAACTCCAGGACTCGGTTATCATGTCCGCCACGAACTCATCGAACGGTGGACCGTTGAAAAAGAAATCTTCCGCGCCTGATCCCGCGTTCATGCGCCGCATCATTTTGACCGCCTGTCATTCCGAGCCTGCCTACGCAGGCAGGCGAAGCGAGAAATCTGCTTTTTCTTTCTTCGTCGAGCCCCAGCAGCCGACGCGCCTGCAGCACGCAATCTTCGTTCTATTCTTTGCGCTCGCCATCACCGCCTTTTCTTCGCTCGCACAAACATCTCCCGCTTCTTTCCCCGGTCCCGAACCGGCAAATGTACCGCAAGATTTCATCAGCAAGACCGGCGATTTTGGAAACCAAGCCGAAACTGATGTAGTCATCCTCCTCGAGCGTTCAAGACACCTATATCTGCGAGACTCCGCCGGAACTGAATATCTTCTGAATCCTCTTGGTTTTTCCAAAGAGCGCGACCAAACATCATTTACCTACGCCAGCAACGAGCCCGACGCTTGGGTGCTGGCCTTCAAGCAGCACAAAGCCGAGCCAATCTGGGAGATATTCACTCAGATCGGCCCTTATCACCGTCTTCCTTATTCGGTTCCCGGCGGCAACCTCAAAGTCGTTAAGCCGACGCGGTCTCTCGCGGAGATTCGCACCGAGGCTCTCGCGGCCAGGCCGCCGGAAGAAAAAGGCGGCTACCGTAAAAGTGATTTAGTCGAGCTGGCGAAGCTCGATCCCGCCATTCATCTGGATATTCGTTACGCCACGGTGAACGATTTTCTGGGCAAGGCGGTGTACACACAAGCGCGTGCGTTTTTGCAGCGGTCTGCGGCGGAAGCGCTGGTCCGCGCGTTGCATCGCTTGCAGCCCTACGGTTACGGCTTGCTGATTCATGACGGCTACCGCCCGTGGTATGTCACCAAGATTTTCTGGGAAGCGACTCCGCCGGAAGGAAAAATCTTTGTGGCTGACCCGGCTCAAGGTTCGCGCCACAACCGTGGCTGCGCCGTAGACCTCACCCTTTACGACCTGAAAACCGACGAACCCCTCGAGATGACCGGCCTCTACGACGAAATGTCACCGCGTTCGTTTCCCAGTTATCCCGGCGGCACTTCGCTGCAGCGCTGGCACCGCGACCTGCTCCGCTGGGCCATGGAGTCCGAGAGCTTCACGGTCTATGAAAACGAATGGTGGCACTTCGATTACAAGGATTGGCGCGAGTACGCCATCGGCAACGTCCCGTTCGAAGAACTCGACGCAGCAAAAAACTGAAACACGCAAATCCTATCGGAGGATTTGGATGCGATTTCATTCGCAGAAAACTGCTTTACTAAAATGCGCACTCGCTGCTCTTGCCGCAGCGGCTCTTTCGCAAACCGCTGTTGCCCAGCAGAATTCCACCATCACCGCTTCTATACAAAAAGTTATCGACCGCCCCGAATTCAAGCACTCTAACTTCGGCATCGAGTTCTACGATCTGGCCACCAGCGCCGTTATCTACTCTCTCAACGCCGACAAAATGTTCACTCCCGCATCCACTACAAAAATTCTCACCGAGGGTGCGCTCCTCGCAAAACTCGGCAAGGACTTTCGTTTCCGCACCGCGGTATACCGCACGGCCCCCATCGACCACAAAGGCAAGCTCAAGGGCGATCTCGTGGTTGTCGCAAGCGGCGACCCCAATCTTTCAAACCGCATTCAGCCAGACAGCACGCTCGCCTTCCAGGACGAAGACCATTCCTATGGCGGTCCCGCCGTCTCTGGCGACCCGCTCACGGTCATCAAAGATTTGGCGAAGCAAATCCGCGCCAAAGGTATTCGCCGCATCGACGGCCGCGTCCTCATCGACACCTCTCTTTTCCCCGATGGCCCCCGCGAAGGCGGCACCAACGTCGTCATGTCATCTATCATGATCAACGACAACGTGATCGACATCGTCGCGAAACCTGGCGCAAAAGTCGGCGACCCCCTCTCTCTTTCCACCTCGCCGCAAACCGGGTACGCGCACTTCATCAATCACACGAAAACCACTGCGATCGCTACGGCCCCGACTTTCAGCGACCCGGAATTCGCCACCAACTCTGACGGCTCCGTGAATGTCACACTTTCCGGTTCCCTGCCGCTCGGCATCGAACCACAAACAGTTTCCATCGGAGTTCCCTCGCCCACCATTTTCGCTCAGTGGGTTTTGCGCGAATCTCTAGCCGCCGAAGGCATCGAACTTAAAAGCCCGCTGATCACCGTCCAACCAGATTTCCCGCCGCTCCTCCGTTATTACGCGCCGGAAAATCTAGTCGCCGAACACGTCTCTTTGCCCCTCGGTGAAGAGATCAAAGTCACCCTCAAGGTTAGCCAGAATCTTCACGCTGGCATGGGTCCGTATCTTCTCGGCGCAATCGCCGGAAAAGACACCGCCAACCCACTCAAGAAAGGATTCGAACTCGAGCACGCCTTTCTCACGGAAGCCAATCTCGATCTCTCTGGAGCATCCCAAGGCGACGGCGCTGGCGGCGATTGGGCAGATCTCTTCAGCCCCGAATTCATGTGCCATTATCTCGCCTACTGGACGACTCGTCCTGACTACGACGTTTTCTTCCACGCGCTACCGATTCTCGGCAAGGACGGCACGCTGGCAAAAATTCAGCCGCAAAATCCCGGCGCGGGTCACGTCTTTGCAAAAACCGGAACCTTCGGCTCCGACGATCGCCTGAATAGCAAAATGATGCTCAACGGCAAAGGTTTGGCGGGGTACGTCATCACAAAATCTGGCCGCAAACTGGCATTCGCGGCGTACGTCAACCACGTTTCTCTTCCATCCGATCCCGACTCCGCGCAAAACGTCGCCGGGCAGGCGCTTGGCGAAATCGCCGCCTCCGCATACGACGCCGGCCTCTGAGCAGCATCTCCAGCCCTGGCTGTTATCCATTATTCGTGCGTCGAATTCTTCGAAAAACATCCCATCCGCTTACGGCAGCGGCAACTCCGCTATCGCTTCCCCATCCTTCCGCGGATCAGACGCCCCAAAATTCACGCCCGTGGCGAAATCTCGCATCACCGCCTGCCCGCCTCCCACGCTGGACGAAAACGTCCCCAACACTTCAATCTGATGTCCCTTGGCCTTCAACTCATCCCGCGTCTTCTGCGAAAACCGGTTCTCCATTTTGACGTCGCATCCCGCAAACGTTATCTTCGTAAACCGTGGTGCCTCCATCGCCGCTTGAAGATTCATTTTGTGATCCGCCAAATCCGACACAAATTGCGCGTGCGCTTGCGATTGATTCCATCCGCCCATAATCCCAAACGCTACCCGCATCGTTCCCTTTTCTCCGCCCTTTTCGGCACCCTTTTCTGCAAATGCCGGGATAATCGTGTGTAGCGGCCGCTTCCGTCCCGCCAGTGCATTTGGCGACTTCGCATCCAGCGTGAACAGTCCGCCGCGGTTATGCAGCACAAATCCCGTCCCCGGCGCCACAACCCCCGACCCAAACGACGAATAGTTGCTCTGGATCAGCGACACCATATTCCCTTCGCGATCCACCACCGTCAAATAAGTCGTATCGCTTCCGCCCGCGATTTCGCCCGCTGTCGTGTCGCAGTTCGCGTGCTGTTCATCAATCTGCTTCGCGCGTGCCGCCGCCCATTCCTTCGACAACAATTTCTCTACTGGTAGTTTCTGTCCGCGGGGCTCCCCGATATACCTTTTCAAATCCGCGTAGGCCAGCTTCTTGGCCTCGATCATCAAGTGCAACGCTTTCGGCGAACCAAACTCATAGCCCTTCTGTCCTAGCGGCGTTGCCTCCAGAATATTCAGCATCTCCAGTGCCGCCAGTCCCTGCCCGTTGGGCGGCAACTCATATACTTTCCACTCGCGGTACGTGGTTGAAATCGGTTCCACCCACTCCGCCGAGTATTTGCTCAAATCCTCTTCGTTCATCCTTCCGCCGTGCATCTTCTCCGCTGCGAGCACCTTCCGCGCAATCTCCCCTTTGTAGTACGCGTCTCTCCCATGCTCGGCGATCTGCTGTAAGGACCAAGCCAGATCTTCGTTCCGGAAAACTTCTCCCGTCTTCGGCGCACGGTCGCCTGGCAGATACAACTTGCTCGCCGCCTCATTCGACCGCAGCAAATCCACATCCCCCGCCCAATATGCCGCCGCCATCTCCGGCACGGGAAACCCGTTCCGCGCCGTCGCAATTGCCGCGCTTAAATTCTCGGAGAGTTTTTTGCGGCCGAATTTTTCCGCCAGCTTTTGCCAACCATCGACCGCACCGGGAACCGTAACGCTGTTGATTCCCTTCTGTGGCATGTCTCGCAATCCTTGCTTCTGCAAGAATTCAATCGTCAATCCCGCGGGCGCCCATCCGCTCGCATTCAATCCATAAAGTTTGTTCGCCTTCGCGTCGTAGACAATCGCAAATAAATCTCCGCCAATTCCATTCATCATCGGTTCAACCACGCCCATCATCGCGTTCGTCGCAATCGCGGCATCCACCGCGTTCCCGCCGCTCTCCAAAATTCGTACTCCCGCTTGTGCCGCCAACGGCGACTCCGCCGCCACAATCCCATTCTTCGAAATCACCATCGACCGCCCCTGGTTGCGGTCCTGCCCACTCGCGGTTTGCGTTAGCAGTCCAGCTACGCAAAGCGCGAGGCCCGTCCTCAGACCACGATTCGCTATTACTCTCAAAGTCGCCATTCAGCTCCCCCTTTGGCCCGCAGCAGCTCCCGAACTATACAACGAGCAATTCTCTTTTTCTTTCCTGGCGGTTAAGATGATTACATTCAGCCCCAGCGAGCTTCCCGCCCTTGCGTTCGCCCGTTTCCTGACGGAGAATTCACCCTTGTCGCCTGAAAGCTCCAAGTCGTCCGCCGCTTCGTCCTTGGCCGAACGAAAAACGCCATCGGAGTTCGATGCTCGAATTAACGCACTCCTCACCGGTCAGAACTCAGACCCCTTCGGCATTCTCGGCCCTCACCCTGTCAGCTCGGGTTGGGCTATCCGCTTTTTTATTCCCTGGGCTGCCGAGGCCAGCATCGTCTTCAAGAACCCCGCGATCGCACCCGCAAAAATCGCCGATGCCCTGAAGCTCCGCCCCGAAGGATTCTTCGAAGCCGTTTGGCCTTCCAACCAGCCCACCGCACCCGAACCCGGCAGCTACAAAATCCAAGGGCGCACTCATTATGGCGAAAGCTTCGAAGTCTTCGACCCATACGCGTTTCCTTTTTTCCTGACGGACTTCGACCTCCACCTCATCGGCGAGGGCCGCCACTACGACACCTACCAAAAACTTGGCGCGCACCTCCACACGGTCGCCGGCGTTGCCGGAACGAGCTTCGCCGTCTGGGCGCCTGCCGCGCGTCGCGTCAGCATCGTTGGCGATATGAATCACTGGGACGGCCGCGTCCACCCTATGCGTCCTCGCGGGTCTTCCGGCATCTGGGAACTTTTTCTTCCCGAAGTCGGCGAGGGTGCCGTCTACAAATATGAAATCCTCGGCCCCAACGGAAATCTTCTGCCCCTCAAAGCCGACCCGTACGCCTTCCGCTCCGAGTTGCGCCCCAACACCGGCTCCGTCGTCGGCAATCTCGAATCGCATCAGTGGAACGACTCCGCCTGGCTTGAGCACCGCCAACAAACAAATTGGCTCGAATCGCCAATTTCCATCTACGAAGTCCATCTCGGCTCATGGCGCCGCGTTCCTGAAGAACACAATCGCTGGCTCACATATCGCGAACTCGCCGAACAGCTCATCCCCTACGTCAAACAGCTCGGCTATACGCACATCGAACTTCTCCCTATCATGGAGCATCCTTTTGATGGCTCCTGGGGCTACCAAACGCTCGGCTACTACGCCGCCACCAGCCGTTTCGGAACTCCCGCCGATTTCATGTACTTCGTCGACCGCTGCCACCAGGAAGGTATGGGCGTTCTTCTGGATTGGACTCCCGCCCATTTCCCGCGCGATTCGCACGGGCTCGCGCAATTCGACGGCACTCATCTGTTCGAACATGCCGATCCGCGCCAGGGCGCCCATCCCGATTGGGGCACACTTGTTTACAATTACGGCCGCAACGAAGTCCGCAACTACCTCATCTCCAACGCGCTCTTCTGGCTCGACAAGTATCACATCGACGGTCTTCGCGTGGATGCTGTAGCCTCCATGCTCTACCTCGACTATTCACGCAAAGAAGGCCAGTGGGTCCCAAATCGCTATGGCGGCCGCGAAAATCTTGAAGCTGTCGATTTCTTTAAGACTCTGAACGCCGTCGCTCACGATCGCTTCCCCGGCATTCTCACCGTCGCCGAAGAATCCACAGCATGGCCCGGCGTCTCTCGCCCCACATATCTTGGCGGGCTCGGCTTCAGTCTCAAATGGAACATGGGCTGGATGAACGACACGCTGAAATATTTTTCAGCCAATCCTATCTACCGCAAGTACGAACACAACAAAATCACCTTTTCGCTGGTCTACGCGTTCAGCGAAAACTTTGTTCTTCCCTTTTCCCATGACGAAGTCGTCCACGGCAAGAACTCTCTGATCCACAAAATGCCCGGCGATATGTGGCAGCAGTTCGCCAATCTTCGCCTGCTCTACGGATATCACTATGCGCACCCCGGCAAAAAACTCCTCTTCATGGGTCAGGAATTTGCCCAGCGCGATGAGTGGAGCGAAGCGCGCAGCCTCGATTGGCATCTTCTTCAGTGGGACTCGCACCGCGGCATCCAGAAGCTCATCACCGATCTCAATCACGTTTTCGCCTCCGAACCCGCCCTCCATCAAGTCGATTTCCACTGGCAAGGCTTTGAATGGATCGATTGCAATGACGGCGACAACAGCGTCCTCTCCTTCATTCGCTATGGCAAATCACAGGACGACCTCATTGTCGTCGTCATGAACGCCACTCCTGTCGTCCGCGAAGGCTATATCGTCGGCGTCCCCCGCGCCGGCTTCTACAAAGAAATCCTAAACACCGACGCCGCCCACTACGGCGGCTCCAACCTCGGCAACATCGGCGGCCAAGCCGCCGCCAACGATCCCCGCCAAGGCCGCCCCTTTTCCCTTTGCCTAACGCTCCCCCCGCTAGCCGTCCTCTACCTTAAATGGACCCCTTCCCCATAATCCGCTTTCTCCTGTAGGGGCACGATCGTGCCCTTCTTCCCTTTCGATTTTTAGAGGTCTCACCAGTCACGGGTCACCACCCTCCAACTACAACGACGGGATTAACTCTCCCGCAACCAACCGCTGCTCTCGCGCACATTCTCCTCACCGCGCGCGTAACATAAGATTAGGAAATGCTCATGGTCTCCGGTACCTCCAAATCCTTCTCCCTACACGTCCGCTGTCCCTACGGCGACCACGATGACTGGATCATTCTGCAGGGCCGTCTTGAAACGCTCGAGCAACTTCTCGCCGCTCCCTGCGCTTTTGAATGCCCCACCCATGGCGTTCAGATGGAGTACCCTCTTGAAGGTGTCGAAAAACCACCGTCGTCTTCTGGACCTCAAAAGCGCTCGCCTCTGTTTTCTCCAGGAGCATCAAAAAAGCCCAGGCGGTCGAGCGACCGCAAAGCCTTCTACGTACCGGTTGTCGTTTATGGCTGGAGCAAAGCCTTAGGTTCCTTCCACGAGGACACCACCACGATCCTTTTCAACGCCAGTGGCGCGTTGGTCAGGCTCGCCACTCCCGTCGATCTCGGAGAAAGTCTTTTTCTCGTCAGCAAGCTCACTCGCGAGGAGCAGGAGGTCCGCGTCGTCTTCAAGGAGCCTCATCTACCAAGCGGTTACGAGGTAGGTCTCGCGTTCTCTAAGCCCGTCCCGAACTTTTGGCGGAAGACGCGGCGCAGCCAGCGCGCCCGCGAGGCACTCCGCGTTTTTGTTCGCGGCAAAGACCGCAGCGGCAATCCCTTTACCCAAAGCTCCTACACGTTGGACATTAGCGAAGACGGAGCCCGCCTCGATGGCGTCGCCTATCTCACTACACCAGGCGAAGTCATTGAAGTAAAACGCCGCTGGCACGGTAAAGCGCGCTTCCGCGTCGCGTGGATCGGCCAGATCGGCACCTCTGAGTCGAACCAGGTCGGCATTTGCACCATGGATTCCGGAAAGCTGCCCTGGCGAATCAAAGTTTCCGAACCATCCAAATCCCCGAAGCGCTCTTAAGCTTTTCCGCACACATCTCCGATTGGACGCGAATTCCCCGCTTCGTTAAACTGAATGGGCGGTGCCTGAAAACTCCACGGCCGAACAGAATCTCCGCGACACGGAGCACATTCCTGAGCCGGACCGCGTCGAATCGTTCTCTTCGCGCCTGAAATTATTAGGTTGGTCGGGAATTCTTTTCGCGATCCTGCAAAGCGCCTGCACGGCAGTCATCGCCATCAGCGGAGTTCGCGTAGCCATCGGTCTCAGCGCGCTCGCGGCGGCGGCAGGCATTCACGCCCCCGCCAAGGGTTTTCATCAGGACGCCATCCGCATACCGATGATGATCGTCGCGCTCGTCGGCTCTCTGCTCAATCTCTTTGTGATTTGGAAAATTCGCAACTTGCGAAGCAAGCCGGCGTCGCAGTGGCGCCAAAAACCAATCCCATCAAGAAAACTAAATTCCGAGCGCATTCAAATCGTGCTCTCAATTGTCACTCTCATCCTACTCGCCGCCGAATGGATCACTCACCCCATGGTCCACCGCGTCCCCTGAACGTAATTCCTTCGCCTCTCTTAGGCCTCAAGATTTTTGATTTTTGATTAGCTCTGCGTCGGTGCATTCGCTTCGTTCGCCAATTCCCTCGCTAATCGCTCGTGTAGTCTCTCGCTATACCCAACAGGCAATTCAAATGTGCGGTCATCCGCCGTCAACACCAGAATATTTCGCGTCGAATCCAGAATCGCCGAACAAATCTCGCAATGCTCCAGGTGACGTTCAATCTCTTCGCGCAGTTCCGGCGGCACGCTGTCGTCAATGTAGTCGGAGAGGTATGCCCAAACGTGTTTGCAGTTCAGTTCCATGGCATCCTCCTCCAAAATCCCTTTTTCGCTGGAGCCTTCCTCTTCAAATAGGGTGCCAGCCGCTTCTGCAGCATCATCCGCGCCCGGTGCAGCCTCACCTTCACCATGTTCTCGTTGATGTGCAGCGCTGCCGCCGTCTCCGCCACATTCAGCTCCTCCAAATCGCGAAGCGTAAAAATCTGGCGATAAATTCCCGGCAATTCCGCAACCGCAGTTCGCAGTGCCTCACGCAGTTCCTTGCGCTCCAGCGCTTCCAGCGGAATCTCTCTCCAGTCCGTCAGCGGCGCGGGAGTAAACTCTTGATCGTCTCCTTCAACCGGCTCGTCCAGCGAATCTTCCTTGGCGCGCTTCGCCTTCCGCAATTTTTGCCGTCCCTCGTTTACGGCGATGGTCGCCAACCATGTGCTGAACTTCGCCTCTCCGCGAAACTTGCCCAAGTGCCGGTAAGCATTCACCATCGTGTCCTGCGCGCAATCTTCCGCGTCCGTCTCATTCCTCACGATCGAAAGCACCGTCATATACACCATTCGCTCGTACGGCCGGATCAGCTCGTGAAACAGCTCCTTCTGCCCCGCCAAAATGCGCGCGATTAATCCCGCCTCATCGCGTTCCGTAGTCGCCACTGCTTCGCCGCTCTCCAATTGTTCCCCGCTGCGCTCGCACACCGCCCCAAGCTCTAGGAGTGCGTTCCTCCTGAAAGGTTACCGAGCCGTCTGAAGAACTCCAGTCGCCCGCCTCGCTCCAGCCTCTACCAGATCAGCCGGACCAACGCGAGGCCCTGGCGCGGCAGTTCCAATCTCAGCTCGTACTTCCCTTTGCCCAGTTCCACCCATTCGGGCGATCTGTCTATCTTCAGTTTTCCCGCCACTTCCAACTGGGCGTATTGTGCCGCGCTCGGTTTCTCCGGACGCCCCATCTTCTGCCATGCCGTATACGCGTTGCTGTTTTCCCGGTCGACACGAAATCGTTCCATCTTTGCTTTCTTCGCCGTTTCAGGTAGTCCCGCAATACTCAAGCTCACCGTGGCAGATGGCCCTCTAACATCCTCCTCTAGATAGTTCCAAACCAGCACTTCCACTTCTCGCTCTTTGCGAGTGGCAATCCCGTTCACCCCTTCGATCTTCGCGTTTCCCGGATTTAGCACATTTTCGCTGGGCGAAGCTGCGCTACTCGTCAGCTTCACGCGCTCATTTCCTAGCATCCCAAACATCCGGAATGCGTTCAGCACGGGTTTATCAATCCCATTGGTCGCCAATTCCCGAAATCCTTCAAAGTACGGCTGATCTTCGAACTCAAACGACCAGGTCACCAATCCCACCAAATTCACGCCGCGCTTTTTTGCCAGCGCCAGCGTATCGTTCAGCGCTTCCGCGGTATAAGCCGCGTACAGCTCACCATTCCGGTATGCATTTTCCGGATGATTCCTTGCCGAACACGCCGCGCACCCCTCTGGATCCCACTCGCCCAAAATCACCGGCGTCGCGCGCCATTCTGGAAATTCCGCCATCACTTGGAATCCTTTTTGAACGGATAGGAGTTGCCGGCCCAGTCCCATCTGCACGTGGTCCCCTTTCCACTTGGGAGCGCCTTTGGGATGAAAACTGATGAAGCTAAGCGGCGCCCCTTTCTTCCCTGTCGCTTCATTACTCCCTCCCGCGCAGTGCTCCAGAAACGCACGAAGAAATTCCTCGGCATTCTTTCCGGCAGCGCCAGTAGTATCCGGGCCGCCAATTTTGGCTCCGGGTGCGCCTCTCAAAATTCCTGCAGCTGCATAATCGTACAGCTTGAGAAATTCTTCTCTGCTTCCTCTCCAATAATCGATGTCTGGCTCGTTCCACACTTCCCAAAGCCAGCTCTGTACTTCCACTTCCCCGTAACGCTCTCGCAGGTGTTTCGTAAACTGGTAAACGAGTTCTTCCCACTTTGCATAATCTTTCGGCGGATACGTCCAGCCCGTGAAAACCGAACCCTCCGGAAAGTCGTGTCGATAGGGTTGCGGATGAATGGAAAGCGCCTCCGGCATGAATCCCACCTCCACCAGGGGCGTCACGCCTTTTTGCCGAAACGTGTCAAAAATCCGGTCCACGATTTTCCAGTCGTAAACCGGCTTTCCCGCAGCATCCTCGGTGTACGCGTTGGTTGATCCCCATTTCAGGGATGCGGACCCGTCTCCGCTCGTCAATAGGTTGTGCACGCGCACATAAACAGGCGCCGGACTTAACTGCCGAAGCTCTCCCAACAGCCTTCTGCCGTTTTCTGCATAGGTATAGTTTGGCTCGTCGTATCCGAAGGAGCTCCACACCGGCCGCAGCTCGCCCTCGCTTGCCCGCGCATCAACCTGAATCACTACGGGGGTCATTTGCGCCGGCGTTGTCGCGGGGTCACAGAGCAAGGGCCAAACACAGCAGCACAGCACGGCCGCCAGCCATCGCAGCCTGCCGATCTTTCTCATCGCATTGAATCTAAAGTGTTTAGCTCCGAGGATTCCGGCATGCGGTCCCGCGCTCTGCCGCTCAAGTATTCCGTAACTCATCATTTCTGCCCGGCTTCTGGAACTTTTCACGGTTCTCGCCCGTAGTTATTCACAAGAATCGGTGACCACTAGCTTCACCGAGGAAACGGGGATATTACATCATGCACGCTCGCTCGTTGCGTTTTACCGGCCCGGCCTTGCTCTCACTCGCCACACTTTTGGCTTCCCCCGCTGTTCTCTTCGGCCAAACCAGTTCGACCAGTTCAACCGCTTCAAGCAGTTCGGACCGTTGGCTGCACGTTCGCGTGATCAGCACCGAATCCAAGGGCGAAACTGTCCGCGTGAATGTCCCGCTCGAAATGGCGGAAAAAGTTCTTCCCGCCATCAACAAGGACCGCCTTCACAACGGCAAAGTTAGATTCGACGACCACGAAATGAACGGTGTCGACGTGAAAGCACTTTTGGACGCGGTTCGCACCTCGAAAGACGGCGAATACGTCACCATTCAGGGTAACGACTCCGATGTTCGCGTCGCAAAGCAAGGCGGCTATATGTTCGTGCATGTCACCGAAAAACATTCGTACACCGACAAGAATGGGAAGCCTTCTGAAAAGTCGCGCGTAGAAGTGAAAATCCCGATGAAGGTTGTGGACGCCCTTTTCTCCGCGGGCAAAGATGAACTCGACATCGTTGCAGCCCTCCGCGCCCTCTCCGCTCACGGCGGCGACACCGAACTCGTCTCCGTCAAGAGCGACGAAAACACAGTTCGCGTTTGGCTCGATTCCAAGAACATTTCCGACTAAGCGGCAGAGAGGAAAAGCAGATGATGATACTCGCTAAACTTGGTTTTGGCGTCGCCAGCACTGTTGTATTCGCAAGCGTCTACACTTTCCGCGAAGGCGTGATCCGCGTCGATGTCGACGAACATCGCGACGGCGGCTCCCACGTTCACTTCTGGGTTCCTGCAGCCGCCGTTCCCATGGCCATGCACTTTGTGCCGAGGGAACATCTACGCAAGGCCGCCAGCCATGCCTCGGAGTTTATGCCACTCGTTCAGATTGTGACGAAAGAACTTCGCCGCTATCCCGACACCACTTTCGTCGACGTCGAAGACGGTGACGATCACGTGCGCGTCAGTACCGTGGGCACCAAGCTGCAAATCGACGTCGTAAATCCGAAAGAAAACGTGCACGTCGCGGTGCCCTTAACGACCGTAAACGACGTTGCCGCACAACTTGCGGCCAACGCGCCCGGAATCTAGTTCAACAGAACATACCTCTCGTTCACGAAAGCAAAAAAACACGGAAGCTAATGCTTCCCTGTTTTTTACTTCGTGTTCCGTGTTTCGAATTTCGTATTTCGACTACTTCGGTTTCACTCTTCCTTCGCCGGCTGAAAGTAAATCTCCTCAAACATCGAGTTCTTCTGCCATCCCGCCCGCTGCAAAATCCCTCTCCCGTTTTCCACCATGCTCGGATGCCCGCAAAGGTACACAGTCGTATCCTGCGGCGTCAATCCCCACAAATCCGTGTACTTGCGAATCAGGTCATCCACACGCCCGGTTTCGCCGCGCCACTGGGCGTCCTCCCACGGACGGCTCACCGTCGTCACGTATTTCAGCCATGGAGCCTCTGCCGCATACCTTTCCATCTCGTCGCGATACCCGAATTCCCAGGACCGGCTTCCACCTTGTAGGCAGTAGAGCTTGTGATTTCCCGGCATCGGCGAATCGCCGGACTTCCAGTCCTTATAAAGTGTTCTGGCGTAGCTCACAAATGGAGCAAGACCAGTCACCGTCGCAAGCAACAGGTGATTCGCCCTTCCGCTGCGTAAATCGAGAGTGAATCTCCCTTTAGCGATCTTGCGGCAGTACAGCTTCTCGCCTACCTGCAGTTTGTAGAGCTTCGGCGTTAATTCGCCCTGTGGCACCAGCTCCAGAAAGAACTCCAATCCCTCTTCATAGGGCGAGGACACAATCGAGTACGCCCGCTCGATTCTTTTTCCCTCGTGGTCCACGCCCAACGTCGCGTATTGTCCGGCCAAAAATTTGAACGGCCCTCCCGGGTCAACCTTCACCAGCCACAGATCTTCGGACAGTTCCCGCCGCTCTAAAATCGTGGCTTCGTAGTGCTTCTCACCCGTTGGCGCCATGCGAACTTCGCTCATCCATCCCTCTCTCGCTCAACCACAAAAACTGTGGGCGGAGCATCCTGCGCCCCGCCCAAATTCTATCGCACTCGCTCTGCTTTTCTCTTAAGCACAGCCATTCAAGGTTTCTTTTCCATCTGCTGTCTCATCATCTGAGGGTCGAACTTCACCGGTGTGCCGTTTATATGGCTCTTTACGTCGGTAATGACTTTCGTCAGAACCATCGTTTCGCCATTGTCCACGGACTTAACCATTCCCATGGGCGATACCTTTGAGCTTACCCACACATCGCCTTGGCCTTCATCCTTCGTCCAGTGCTCACAGGAAAAAGTGCCCGCCGGAACAGTGATGGTCTCGGTTCCCACGGAATGCCATTTGTCCAAATCCTTGTTCATCGTGTCGCGATGGCCTTTTGTACCATCGATATCCATCTCCATCGGTTGGTTGGAGCCCGGCATCACGAACACCATTTTATGAAACGCAAAATCTGCCGGCGTAACCAGCATCTTTGCATAGGCCGGTTCCTGGGAATTTTTTCCCGTGTGCCCGACCTCCATCCAATATCCTTGCTGGGTACCAATCAATTCGGTTCCGACAATGGACATTTCCATCGTGGACTTGTTTCCTTCATGGTCCACCCGCTCGTAAGCAGCGCCCGCACCGACGACCGGATGAAAAATATTTGCAATATTCGGCCTCTTGATTGGACTAAATCCGAACTGCCCGTACACTGTGGAAGCCCCGACCGTACAAACCACGGCCGCCAGCAGCACCAAAACTTTGCGCTTCATCGTTCTCTCCTTATTGCTCTGCTTTTTCGGCCGCCGGCGTAGGTCCACTTCGAGTTGACCTTTTTCGTGATGGGGAGACACCTGCGGCCTCTGCGGGTTCAACGTAATAGCAGGTTGATTCGAAACTGGCAATCCTGTTCGTGCTCTGGCGCCGCGAACTCCTGAAGAGCTTCACTCGTACGCCAACGCCACTACCGGGTCGTAACTCGCTGCTCTCAGCGCCGGATACACCGCCCCAGCCGCCGCGCCGGCAAACGCCAGCAAAAGCGCTCCGCCCAGCCAACCTGGAGTAATCAAGATTTGCAGCGTCGGAGTCGTCTCCTTCAAGATCGCTTCCACCAGGAAAGTGATTCCAATCCCCATGACTCCGCCAAGCAATGCCAGGAATAAAGTCTCTCCCAGCAGCAACTTCACAATATCCAGACGCGAGCTCCCCAACGCCTTCAGAATCCCGATCTCCCGTGTTCGTTCCATCACCATCGTGTGCATGTTCATCAGCACCACCAGGAAGCTGATGACCATCCCGATTCCCACCATCGTGCGAATAAACGGCTTTAATTCCGGCAAGTTAGACGAATTCATCAGCGTCGTGTATTCGGCCATCGATTTCACGCCGTTGCCTGGCGCAACGCTCAGAATTTGCTCACGCGTCGCTTCGATATCGCCCTTGCTTCGTACGTACAGCATCGAAACGCGCTGATCTGCTCCCGCAATATCCTGCGCCGCCCTCAGCGGGATAAAATACCTGGCGCCCTTGCCGTGAGCCACGATTCCACAGATCGTGAACTCGTGACTCAGCAGCATCACCTTGTCGCCGACCTTCAAATGCTTCGATTGCGCCACAATATCGTCTGCGATCGCCTCGTTCGGACCTTCGAACGGTTTCCCGGCGCGAAACAAAAATCCCCGGCTCAGTGCGTTAAACCTTTGGTAGTCAATCCCATACACCAGAACAAAATTTTTCTGGTCCATCAAAGTCAGCGTCGGAGCAACTTCGTCGACACCCGGCAGCTTTGCCACTTTTTCCGTTAGTGACTCGGGCAGCACCGCGCGGGAGAATGCCAAAAACATCGATGAGTTCGGCGGTTGAACCAGAATATCCGCGCCAACGCCCTCCACGCGCTTACCCCACTCTGAAACCACACCCGTAGTCAGCCCAACGATCATCAGAACGAGAAAAACCTGAATCGTAATGGCCAGAATACTCAGAAACGCCCGCATCGGACGCGCCGCGATGTTGCCCCACAGCAACTGCGCCTGTGCGAATCGTCCTTCGAACGTCTCATCCATTCCAAAATGTCCTTATCGGATTCTTAAGTTCTGATTTCTCAGCAGATGCAAAGTTTTTTTCGTTCGACCGCAGTGCATTAGCTCTGCCGAACTTCGCCGCAAATATTTCTCTCCGGTAAAGTTTTCAACATTCGTGTGGATAACTCTGTGCAAAAACCTACGTTTCCCGTACCTAACTTCCAGTATTCCAACAAGCTGATGCGGTTTGCACTATTCCAGGGCATTTGTACGCAAAAAATTTTTGTCGACCGCACTCAAGTTCTCGATGCAGCCTACGATTAGTACCACTTGGGTGGCCGATCCAAATGTATTTTGATCACCGCTCCCGGTTCGGTCAGCTCGTAGTACTTTCCATACGTTTTCCATCCATCCGCAACAATCTGAATCAACACTCGCCCCAAGGGTGGATCTGGAATGTGCGCTGTTCCGTCCCGGTTCGTTTTCACGTTCAGCTCGTACTTCCGGTCCTTGCGAAGCATTCTCCCTTCGCTGAACTTCAAATAAACGCTGGCGTTCTCGACTGAAACATTTTTCTCTCCGCCGGTCACTTCAACGGTCAGCCTTTTGCTCGCCGGAGACGCTGTCTCTGCCGTTGAATCCTTCTGCTTCGCACCGTCCTGTGTCTCGCTTTTCTTCGTGTCAGACTGCGCGGCATTAGACTGCGCATTGTCCTGCACCTGGCGACGCGCGTTTACGCCCGGTACCAACAGCCATGTCGCACTCAAAGCCGCAATAAAAAGTGCGCTCAAAAATGTCCGTGTCATGGCCTGTCCCACATGATCGTCTATGGACCATCGTCCACAAAAACGATACGCGCAGTCAAGCCTCTGCCTAAGATCAATGGCCAATCACAGATAGAAGGCCGCCGTAGTGAAAAAGTCAAGAAGGTCAATCGACATAGGTAAGCGGTCGTCCGCTGTCCCTGTCACATCACCGTACGTACGGGTCCGTATACGGCGATTCGGTGGGTTGAGCTACCGGCGTCCGGTCAAAGACGGAATCCCAAGCGAGGCAAAGTAAGCGTTGGGCAGCGCGATAGCGAGGGCCGGACTGCTTGCCAACGACCACGGACCGTGGGCGCTGCTCGCCGCGGTAGCGGCAAGGTCTTTGCCCACTCCCCGTTTGCGGAGTTCGGCAAATCGTTTCGTCCCGCGCTTCCACTGCGTCCAGATCGCCGATCGCAGTCGGCGCCTGGTCCATTCCTCAAGGCTCTGCAACACGCTCGGTTTCACAGTTACCGAAGTAGCCGGTCCAGCCCCGTAGATAGCGAGCCAGTTCCTCGGCCATCCGCTCGATGCTCACACCTCTCGTCCGACTCGTCAGCTCCCGGATTCGCTCTTTGAAGCGCATCACCGCTTTCGGCGCAATTCGCCGCTTTGGTGGGTTCGCACTCGTGCAGCTGAACCCTAGAAACTTCCGTTCCCATGGCCGTGCCACCGCACTCTTTTGTTCGTTCACCTTAAGCTTGAGCTTTGTGATGATGCCTCTGCTGACTTCTGCCGCCCGGTCAGGACCGATCGCTCGATCCTCAGTCTCGATCCCGAGACTAGCGGCAGATCTCCCGAGGTAAGTTCATCCGCCTTCGTCGCGAAACCGCCGGATTTACAACCAGTGCCCTTGATGGATATGGACTTCGCGGTCATTTGCCCGCTCGTCCAGCACCGTATGCCTCAGATCCGGTTTTTGTACATCGGCTCGCGCCTTTGCTCCACGCTTCCTTCAGACTCACTCACGGTGACGCCTTGCGCTTCGCCATCACTTCACGTCCATCACGTTTTGAAAAGGACTTGCACCTCCTAGCTGATGAACATGCTCGGCATACAAATAAACGCGGCAGAGCTTTCGCCCGGCCGCCATAACTGACTATCGTGTCTTCCGAATCAGCTCTTACGGACGTTTGTCGTTTGGCGGCTTCTGCTGGTTCTGATGGGGAGGCGCCTGCTGCCGCGGTTGCTGACGCTGCTCCATTTTCTGCTGTTGCTGCTGATGTTTTTGTTGCATCTGCTGCGTCTGTTGTTGGTGCCGTTGCTCGATCTGCTGTTGCTTCTGCTCCGCCTGCTGCGGTCTCGACGGATTAGCTTTTTGCTGCGTCACGCGCTGATGTTCCTGGTCCTGCTTCTGTTGAAGCTTCTGCCGTTCCTGTTCCTGCTTCTGGTACATCTTGTTCTGCTGCTGCTGGTATTTCTGGTCCGATTTGGAATTGCCGGTGCTCGGTGGCCGATCTGGGCGGTTGTCCTTTGGCAAGTCGTTCGGATGTACGTAGTTCGGCCGGTTCGCGTTGCTGTCTGGACGATTCGTGCTTGGCGGGCGGTTCGCGTTTGATGGCTGGTTGGCATTATTCTCGGGTCGATTCGGATTGTTCGTCGCCCGGTTTTCATTCCTTCCACCGCGATTTGGCGGCGGATTATACCTGCCTCCTTCTTTCGCGGGCACCGCGGCTCCGCCGGTAAATGTTCCCGGTCGCTGTGTCGCAGCGATTGGCGGCTTGCCACGATTTTCAGAAGCGTGCAGCTCGCGGTTGGTTCGCGCTGCTTGTATGTGTTGATGCTGCACCGGTACCGGGGGCAAGTGCCGTTGCCGCGCCGCTGCTTCCTCGTCAGGTCTCGGACGCTCGTTGATTCCGCCGTTCGGTCCGTTGTAACTCACACGCGTAACGTTGACGTTGGTCACTCGCGTCTCGTACACGTTGTGAATTACGGTCACGTTGACGTTGGTCACCGCGCGGTTGTAATAAAAACGTCCGCCATCCCAACGTCCACCCTCATACCCGTGGCCAAAGTATCCGTAGCCGTAGTTAATCCCGCCATAAAACCCCACGCGCGGCCCCCAATAGCCTTCGTGGAAGATAAACGCGGTACCTCCCCAGCCCCAGTAGCCGGGAGTCCACAGGAAACCAGGCTCCGGTGCCAATACCCACGTTCCCGGCACCCAGTAGTAGTCGCCATCCTCGTCATCCCACGCCCAATAGCCCGGCGTCCAGATGTACCCCTCGCCCGGGCAGATCGGCTGCTCGTAAACCGGCAACTCCGGCGGAGCAAAGTTGACCGACACGCCGATGGCCACTTGCGAAAACGCGGCCTGTGACGCCGCAAAGCTCATCACCATCGCTATCGTGATCACCAAAAGACGAACTAATCTCACAAAACGCATTTTCCGTCCTTTCGCCCGTCCATTGTCTTGATTTTGAGGTGGATGCGGGCGCTCTGAATTGAATGCATCAATCTGGCCCGTGCGATGATTCGTTTCGGAATGTTAGTCTTCGTACCCGACCGTTCCCATACAGTTACAAGGGTAGAAACCGAGCAGGGAACGCAGTAGGCGGTTGAGGCTCAATTTGAAGCCTCTTTGCGCCGAGCCCGCCCCATCCCGCAGCCTCACCGTATTTTCGTACTTCCCGTATTTCGTATTACCCAATTTCCAATTCGGTTTTCGCATTTCGAGCCTTGCCAATTACTGCTATCCTATTTGCGACCACACCAAAAGATCCAGTCGCATGACCACTGCTTCCCCAGCTCACCCGCATATCCGCCGGCTCCACTCCGCCACCGAGCCGCTTCTCGCCCTCAACAGCGACCACGCTATCGAACTCTCCCCGCTCACGCTAGCCGAGTTTGACCAACTCATCGGCGAATCCTTTTACGCCGCCATGATCAACGAAGGCGACGCCCTGATCATCGCGTTCGACCAATCTTCGCGTTACGACCACACGAATTTTCTCTGGTTCCGCGCTTACTTCGAAAAGGAACGCCACGACAAGTTCGTCTACGTTGACCGCGTCGTTACTTCAGCCGCCGCACGCGGCAAGGGCTATGCGCACGCTCTTTACATGGATCTCTTTCAGCACGCCAAGGCCGCCGGACACGACTGCGTGGTCTGCGAAGTCAATCTCGATCCGCCAAATCCTGTCTCTGACGCCTTCCACGCCAGCCTCGATTTCTCTGAAGTCGGCCGTGCCGTCATCTACAACGGCGCAAAAACCGTCCGCTACCTTCTCCGTCACCTCTGAGCCACGCCTCCGATATATGGCCCGGTGATGTAGCGCAAGCCCGCCGATTCCACGAGGTTTCGCGCCAGCCGCAGTTCCGCCTCCGCCACCCAGCAGCCTTTCGGATCATTTACTCCCGCAGCCGATAGGCCCGATTGCGTCCATATCGTGTGCGCACCAAGCCTCTTGGCCGTGGTGATGATTCCTGACAGTTCATTCAAGGGCCGATAGGAGTAAATCAGGTCGGCACGCTCTGGCGAGCGGCCAATGTGGCGGACCACCACTGCGCCAGGGTTCTGCGCGAGGTTCTGTGAAAGGTCCTGTGAACTATCAAACTCATACGCCGAGTAGTCTTCAGGCCCCGGGCCTCCGCGCACCACGACGTGAAAGCCCGCGCGCGCCAGCGTTTCCGGCACCTCCCTGCTCGGCCAGTCGATCACCAGGATTGTCTGAACAGTGCTGAACATTTCTTTCAGATTCATGCCAGAAGTTTTGTAGCTCACCTCGCAGATTGCATCAATCGCTAATCTACACTTTCCTTTGATTAAGGGGAGCAGGTTAACCGCACCACTGTGCGGGTAGTTCGCAGCGGCGGCCAGGGTCGCCGCTGCGTTGCGCCTGCAATTCTTCGATTTGCAGAATCCTTCCTGCCTACTCCATAAGGGCCTTAGCGTATTGAATCAGCAAATTGGCCTGCGTCACAGTCAACGACTTGCCTTGCTGCGCAATGACTTGGCTGATGAACGCACTCAGTTGGTTGTCCCCCGACTTCACGTTGCCGCTCGCGAAAGCCGTGTACGCGCTTTGCAGCGTGGATACCATTGTGGCCGCGATCGTCGCTTTGAGTTCAAACTTACGCACTAGGTTCGCCAGATTTAGCGCCGTTCCCACAGTGACCGTGAAGCTCGTGGAACCCTTCCCTACATTGCCCGCCTTGTCTGTCGCTGTTGCGCTGTAGTTGTATACCGTTCCCAGAGCGTAGGAATAGGCTGGGCCGGTGACATTCGGACCGCACGTCGCGGACGCAATCCCAGACAGCGCATCGCTCGCCGCGCAACTGATGTTTACAGTCTGCTCTACGGTGTAGGTTCCGCCGCCCGTATAGGTAACGACAGGATTGGTTTGGTCGATGTTAACCGTCACCTGGGTTTGCGCCGTATTCCCCGCGCCATCCACCGCCGTTCCAGTCACACTCGCGCCGGCTCCCTGTGCCGTGAGCGTCGTGGCTCCAGAACATGCAGCGATGCCCGACAGCGCATCGGAGCAGCTGAAGTTGACGGTCACATTCGTGTTATTCCAACCATAGGAATTAGCCGCCGGCGTCGCTCCGCCGCTAATGGTTGGCGGTGTGTTGTCGATATGGATGACCGCGGTGTTGCTCGAACCTGTGGCGGCACCGATGTTATTCGTGCCATCTGTAGCCGTGCAACTCAGGCTGTGACTGCCATTTCCGTTCACGCTGAGAGTCTCGCTCGCGCTCCCAGTGCCGCCACCCGTCAGAGCGCCAGCCGTCAGGCCCCCCAGGCTGTCAACGCAGGAAATTGCCGCCACGTTCGAGCGGTCGGACGCGCTTACGTTCCCCAGCACTGGCGTCTGGCTGGCATTGTAGAAGCCCGCTTGTCCGCTGGGAGCAACTCCAAAGCTCACGTTTACGATCGGCGGCGCCGCGTCGGTTGCTGGCGAGGGAAACAGCGCCGCCAGGATCGCATTGTACTGGTCTTGTGTCAGCGTGGACGTGGTCGTCCCCGTGCCGTTGAACACGATCGTGATCGGCCCGGTAAACGCCGTGGTCGTTCCAGTTTGACTGGGGGTAAGTGCTACCGTTCCGGAAATCAAGTCAATCTCTTCACTATTTGCCGCACTCGGCCTGGTAATAAATTGTGTCCCCCGAATACCGATGTACGCACACGTCTCTCCAATCCCGCAGTCAATGCGTATCGTCTTGTTGTCAGGCAGCGTCGGGGCGATGAGCCCGCTTGTATACTGAAAAGCGCCCTGCAAAGCTGAGAAGAAGGAATTCCCCTGATGGCTGGCTGAATCAAAGGCGTACTCGTTAAGTGCAAAATTACTATTTTGGCTTACCCGCAACTCCATGCCATCGGTAAATGTAATCAAAACTGAGCTATTGGGCTTTGTCGAGATGGTGTCGTTAAGATACACCGTGCTACCTGGTTGGAGTTGTACTGTGCCGTCCATCGCCGTTCCGGTTAACTCCGTCACTGTGCCCACCACGGGGCACACCGGCGTTGTAAACGCCATGGACAGGTCCTCACGCGCACTGTTTGCCACTCGAATCGTGTGGGGACCGTCTACAGAAGATGGCAGTGTGAAGCTCTGCGAGAATGTACCGGAAGAACTTGGATAGTTAAGGATGTTTTGCAGCAGGCTTCCATCCACGTAAATCCCGGCGTCGAGCCCCACTGACCAGTTGCTGCCTGTTGCGGCTATCGTCGTTCCCGAGCTGCCACAGGTCGGACTGATGTTGAGCGTAGGCGGTAGTGCCGTGAATACTTGCGATGCGTATTCACCAGCACTATTCCTAGCCGACATCGTGTATTGCCCCACGTCAGTGGGGATTGTCAGTTGGATGGAGCAATTTGCCCATCCGTCTACCCCCACCGGAGCAGGGCAGGCGCCAAGGAACCCCGGTCCGAACGGACACCCGTCGGCACAGACGTAAAACCCAGTGTTAGGCTTGAGGCCCGCTGGGATATCTGCCGCAAATCCGGCCGCCGTCGCCGTCACTGTGATTCCGGCCGCACCACTGGTCTGACTGAGCGACAGTGTTTGCCCGGAGGCCTTACCCGGGAGTATTCCGAGAAGTAGAGTGACCGCCACAACTGCAAAAAATAATCTCTGGCGAAAATCGCTTCCACGAACAGAATTGCTGTGCCGCAATTGGTCAGTCATGTCAATTTCCTTGGGTTGGGATAGGAGTTGCGATAGGAATGGAAACAACCTCAACGGTCTTCTGTAGTTCTGATTCTGGATTTGCCAGCCATATGAACGGCCAGCCATATCAAGTGAAGGAAGCTAATCGTACCTGCCCGACGGATCCCGACGGACCTCAACGGACAATACCAATCAAGCCTCACCTCACTATGCATTGCGCAAAAGCGAGGCAAGAACTGTCACAGGCAAGGCAGGTTACTGCTGACAGGAACCTGAAACGCTCCAGATCGACTGGGAAGGCATTCCCCGTCCCGATCGCGAACGGGCACACCTCAACCTTTCTGCGCCGGCGCCCTCATGCAGTCCGTCGCCCACCACGACTACAGCTCCTGCCTGACTCCCTTTGGAGGTAGAATGCAGGGCTTCAGGGTAAACACGACAAGGAGACTCGCCATGGCCGAAATGACCGCCGAACAAGCTCACGCACTACTTCACAACTTTTTTCTGGGCACCATGAAGAATGAAAGCCGCACCACCAAGAAAATCCTCGAAGCGGTCCCGGCCGACAAGGCTTCCTACCAGCCCGATGCTTGCGCCAAGTCCGCCATCGAACTCGCTCGCCACATCGCAGTCGCCGATAATTTCTTCATCGAGTCCGTACTCAATGGCGCATTCAATCCCGGCAGCGTGACCATTCCCGAGAACGTCAAAACGCCCGCCGAAATCGCGACTTGGTACGAACAGACTTACGCGAAAAATTTCGACGCCCTCACGAAAGCCACTGGAGATCAACTCATCAAGATCATCGACTTTCGCGGACTCTTCCAGCAGCCCGCCATCCTCTTCCTGCAATTCGGCCTTGTTCACGCCATTCACCATCGCGGCCAACTCTCTACGTATCTCCGACCCATGGGCAGCAAAGTTCCAGCCATCTACGGCGAAAGCTACGACTCCGCCTTAGCCAAAAAAGCCGCCCAAGCGCAGGCGTAAGGAGAATCAGCTGGGTCTAATGTCGCTGCGTGGCTAGCGCGCTGGCGGGTGAAAGTACGCGAAGAGCGTTAGAAAACTGAGCACCACGATGATGAATCCGACAACGAGTCTACGCTCGGAGTGAATTTCTCGCGAGGCACCACGACGCCCTTACTGCGAGCGAGGAGACTTTTTATCTGAGGATTATTCGCCAGTTCGATGCGGCAGATCGGCGAGACTATCGAATACGCGAGTTTCCGGCGTTGCGCTCTCTGAATCGGAGTGCGTTTCGGGCGGCAGTGAAACTCCAGCGTCGTCAGCGGCACTGTGGCTGCCTGAGTCGACCATCGGGTGTTCCACGGTGACCATTGTTGTCTTCTCGAACAGCTTTTGTACTGCGTCGCTCTGGAAGAGTTTTTGCACTTCGGGTTGTTCGCAAGTTCCGGAGGCAATTCGCTCAGATCGTGAATCTCGCGCGTTTTGGTGACAATTGGTCCCGATGTCAATTTGAAATCGATAGTTTCTTTGAGGCCTAATTTGTCGAAAGCAGCATTCATGAATCGGTCGAAGATGGGTCTTAGCCCCAGCAACAGAAGAGCGACCAACATCACCAGGCCAAGCATCAAAAGGAGGAACACAAGATAATTTCGCGTCAGGCTATCGTCCACTTTGTACGTAGCGTAGGCTACGAGCGCTAGCCTGAACAAACCACCAAATGCACTGCAAGGACGCAGATTATTCAAGCCATTGGAAGACCCGCCGGAGGATCTAACGAACAACGCCAGTGAGAGGAGACGACGCGGAAGCGTAAAGTTTCTTCGCCATGCGGCCGGCAAGAAATGCTTTGCGGCCGGCGAGGGTCGCGTCGCGCATGGCTTCCGCCATCAGTACGGCATCCTCGGCTTCGGCAATAGCAGTATTCATCAGAATGCCGTCGGCGCCCAATTCCATCGCGACGGCCGCATCGGAAGCGGTGCCAACGCCGGCATCGACGATCAGCGGAACTTCGGTGATTCGTTCGCGCAAAATTCGCAGCGCCGCTGGATTCTGAATACCCAAACCGGAACCGATCGGCGCAGCGAGAGGCATCACGGCGGAGGCGCCGGCATCAATCAATTTTCGCGCGGCGATCAAATCATCATTGGTGTAAGGAAGAACAACGAACCCTTCTTTCACAAGCACGCGCGTGGCTTCAATCAGTTGTTCGGTATCGGGATACAGAGTTTGCTGGTCGCCAATAACCTCGAGCTTCACCCAGTTGGAAAGACCGACTTCGCGACCAAGCCGCGCGGTGCGAATCGCTTCGTCGGCCGTATAACAGGCGGCGGTGTTCGGCAAAATGAACATTTTGTCGCGAGGAATAAAATCGAGCAGTGACTCTTTACTTTTGTCGGTGAGATTTACGCGGCGCACCGCAACCGTAACCATATCCGCGCCGGAGGCGGCGTGAGCGCGCGCCATTTCCTGAAAGCTGCGGTATTTCCCGGTGCCGACAATGAGCCGCGACGTAAATGCGCGGCCCGCAATGACGAGCTGGTCAGACATTTTTTGACCTCAACCGACGTACCAAAAGAAGTGCTAAGGAAATTGTAGAACGCAGCGACGCAGAGAACAAATTCAGAAAAGGAGGTAACAAGAACTGGATCAGTCACGCAGAACCAGAAGATCTATTTTCAGATTTCGATTTTCGATTCTCGAATTTCGCTTTTCGGCCGTCGCTTCAGTCTTGAATAACAGGGCGCGGTTCGGCGACATCGGCGTAAAGAGATTCGATGACCTCGCGATATTGATCTTCAACGACGCGGCGTTTCAGTTTCATGGTAAAAGTCAGCGCGCCATTGTCAAAAGTAAAATCGGCGGGTAGCAGCGCAAAACGCTTGATGGTTTCGTATTGCGCAAGATTGGCAGTGAGCCGCTGAATTTCCGCGTGGATCAATGTTCGCGTGAAGGGATGGGCAACAACTTCTTCGCCGGTGGAAATTGTCACGCCGTGCTCCGCGGCTTTCGTTGAAACCGTCTTGCAGTTCGGCACCACCAGCGCCACGATAAATTTACGCCGGTCGCCGACAACCATGGCATTCAGAACATACGGACTTGTTTTTAGTGCGTTTTCAATCGGCTGTGGAGCGACAAATTTTCCAGCGGAAGTTTTCAGCAAATCCTTTTTGCGGTCGGTGATGAATAGATAGTTGTCCTCGTCAAGATAGCCGACGTCGCCGGTGTGAAACCATCCATCTTCATCGACGACTTCGCGGGTCGCTTCCGGTCGTTTGTAGTAGCCCTGCATGATCATCGGGCCGCGCACCAGAATTTCGCCGTCGTCGGCGGCTTTGACTTCGCAATGCGGAATCGGCAGGCCGGAACTTCCGACGCGATTGCGCGGAAAATTACTGGAGACAATGGGTGAAGTTTCCGTCAGTCCATACCCCTGGTAAATCGGAATGCCGACGCTCCAGAAAAATTCCGCCAGTGATTTTGAAAGCGGCGCGCCGCCTGAGGAAACAATTCGCAATCGCCCGCCTGTGCCTTCACGTATTTTTGAATACACAAGTTTGTCCGCCAGCGCCCATTGCATTTTCAAAAGTGGGCTCGCGGAAGCGTCGCCGCAACGCCACGGAGCCGCGCGTTCGGCCACTTGAATCGCCCACCTAAATATTTTCTTCTTCACGCCGGTGTTGGCGCTTCCCTGCTCCATCAGTCGCGCATAAATTTTTTCAAAGACGCGCGGCACCGCAGCCATCACCGATGGCCGAATTTCTATCAAAGCTTTCGCAACGTTTTCAACTGCATCGACGTAAGCAATCGGCACGCCCTGAAACAAATAAATGTAATCGAGCGTCCGGCCATACACATGCGCAAGCGGAAGAAACGAAATCGCCACGTCCTCGCTTGAGCGTAGCGCGAAATCGCAGCCCACATCCGTCGTGTTTGAACAGAAGTTTGTGTGCGAGAGCATCACTCCTTTCGGCTCACCGGTTGTTCCAGACGTGTAGATAATCGAGGCAAGTTGACCTGGAAGAACCTGCGAAGCGCGCATGCGATACGCGGCAACTTCCGCTCCGCCAGCCAACGCAATCAGAGTTTCGTAACGAAGACACTCTGCAGGAAGGTCGTTCCCGGCGTCCGCGACGACGACGTGCTCGAGATGCGGAAGCTCGCTTCGTATCGCCAGAAGTGAAATCACTTGGTCCCTTCCGGCGACGAAGACCACGCGCGCTTCGGCATGTTTCAGGATGTACGCCATGCGTTCCGGCGACTCCTTGAAATACACAGGAACAGTGACAGCGCCGCTTCCGTTGATGGCAAAATCCGCGGTGTGCCATTCGGGACGGTTGGCTGCGAGCAGACCAACGCGATCGCCAGGTTTCACGCCAAGCTCGAAAAGTGCTTGCGCCAAACCGGCGGTGCGGCGAAGGAATTCATCACTGGAAATGTTCTGCCAACCCGCGGGTGTGAGGTACATCTGGGCACGTGGATTCGGCCACGTGTCCATCGCGTGCAGGAATTTTGAGGGAAGCGTCCCGTAGTTCATGATCCAAGCGAAACTGTAGCGTATAAGAGGCGCAGCCGCAATGGAGCCGCAGCACCAGTACGGCGTGAAGTAGAGTGCGCGAGTTTCGCCCGGGCGCCATTCTCGGCAGAAAAGGGAGCGGTGCGCTAAGATGGCGATGCGGGCATGCATGGAGAAATGCCGATGAGCACGGCGAAAACGATGTCGGAGACACAGCTTTCGAAGGGGCCGTTTCGCGCGGCGAGGGGCACGGAGATTTCGTGCAAGGGCTGGCAACAGGAAGCAGCGCTGCGCATGCTGATGAACAATTTGGATCCGGAAGTTGCGGAAAAACCCGAAGAACTGGTGGTTTACGGCGGAACGGGAAAAGCCGCGCGCAACTGGGAAAGTTTTCACGCAATTGTGAAATCGTTGCGCGAGCTCGCAAACGACGAAACGCTTTTGGTGCAATCGGGAAAACCCGTCGGAATTTTTCGTACGCACGAATACGCGCCACGCGTTTTGCTTTGCAATTCAAATTTGGTGGGTCACTGGAATACTTGGGACAACTTTCACGAGTTCGACCGCGCCGGTTTGATTATGTACGGGCAGATGACGGCGGGAAGCTGGATTTACATCGGCACGCAAGGAATTTTGCAGGGCACGTACGAAACATTCGCGGCCGCAGCAAAAAAACATTTTGGCGGAGATTTGAAGGGAAGATTAGTGGTTAGCGGCGGAATTGGCGGGATGGGCGGAGCGCAACCGCTGGCAGCGACGATGAATGGCGCGGCGTTTTTGGGGATTGATGTCGATCCCGAGCGAATCAAAAAACGATTGAAGACGGGCTACATCGATGTGATGGTGACGAGCCTGGACGAGGCGTTGCGGATTCTGAAGAACGCGGTGCGCAAGGGCGAAGCAACGTCGGTTGGGTTGGTTGGAAATTGCGCGGACTTGATTCCTGAACTTGCGAAACGTGGCGTGGTGCCAGACTTAGTAACGGATCAGACGAGCGCGCACGATCCGATCGGCGGATACGTGCCGAACGGGATGACGCTCGAAGCGGCGCTCGAACTGCGAAAAAAAGATCCCGACGAGTACAAGAAACATTCGATGCAAGCGATGGCGGAGCACGTTCAGGGAATGCTGGATTTGCAGAAGCTGGGCGCGGTGACGTTCGACTACGGAAACAATATTCGGACGTTTGCGTTTCAGCAGGGCGTGAAGGACGCATACAACTTTCCGGGTTTTGTGCCCGCCTACATTCGGCCGCTGTTTTGCGAGGGCAAAGGACCGTTTCGCTGGGCGGCGCTTTCAGGAGAATCTTCAGATATCGCGCGCACGGATCGATTGGTGCTGGAAATGTTTCCGGAGAACGAGCATTTGAAGCGATGGATTACGATGGCGCAGAAGCGCGTGAAGTTTCAGGGGCTGCCTTCGCGAATTTGCTGGCTGGGTTATGGGGAGCGGGACAAGTTTGGGTTGGCACTGAACGATCTGGTTGCGAAAGGTGAATTGAAGGCACCGGTGGTGATTGGGCGCGATCATCTGGATTGCGGATCGGTGGCTTCGCCCTATCGCGAGACGGAATCGATGTTGGATGGATCGGACGCGATCGCGGATTGGCCGCTCCTGAATGCGCTGATAAACACGGCGAGCGGAGCGTCGTGGGTTTCGATCCACAATGGCGGTGGCGTGGGAATTGGGTATTCGCAACATTCGGGGCAGGTGACGGTAGCGGACGGAACAAAGGAGATGGCTGCGCGGATTGAACGTGTGTTGACGAACGATCCGGGGATGGGAGTGATTCGGCATGTGGATGCGGGATATCCGGAAGCGATTGAGTTTGCGAAGAAAAAAGATGTGAAGGTGCCGATGTTGTAAGAGGGCAAGACCCTGCCCACGGCAGGCAGGCGGCCACTATAACGGCGAAGAGCTGAGCTGAAGCCTGGCACTACATTTCTTGACCGCGTCGCGGTTAGAAAAGATATCAAAGAATATTGGGGGAGATGACATGTACGTAGTGCTGGGAGCCACGGGAAATGTGGGTTCAGTTGTCGCGAAGAAACTACTGGTGCGTGGCGAGAAAGTGCGCGCCGTTGGGCGGGACGCGGCGAAGCTGGCACAACTTTTTCCATTAGGAGCGCAATCGGGAGGGGAGGGCGCGGCTGCGGATGCAAGTGACGCTGCGGCACTGACAAGAATATTCGAAGGCGCCAAGGCGGCTTATATTTTGCTGCCGCCGCGGGCGAAGGACCCGGACCTTCTCGCGACTGGAGACAAGATGAGCTCAGCGATCACTGAAGCGATTAAGACTTCGGGAATTTCGCACGTGGTGTTGCTGAGCAGTATTGGCGCGCAACATGAGAAGAAGACAGGACCGATTCAGGGGCTCCATCACTTCGAGGAGAAACTGAAGCAAGTGCCGAATCTGAATGCCCTTTTTCTGCGGCCGGGACCGTTCATGGAAAATTTTCTGATGTTGATTCCGCTGGTGCACTCGATGGGATTTCTGGCCGGTGGAATCAAGGGCGCCCTGAAGATGTCGATGATTGCCACGAGAGATATTGGAACGGCAGCGGCAGAGGCGTTGCAAAAACTGGATTTTTCGGGATTTTCGACACGAGAGCTTCATGGGCAGCGTGATTTGTCGCATGACGAGGTAGCGACCGTGATCGGGGCAGGAATCGGGAAGCCGAAGTTGTCGTACCAGAAATTTCCGTCGTTTCTGGTGGAGCAAGGGATGAAGCAGATGGGGATTCCGGGGAAGACAGCTTCGCTGATGAGCGAGATGAATGAGGCGGCGAACGATGGACTGCTAAAGCCGCAGGAGCCAAGGTCGGATAGGAATACGACGCCGACATCGATTGAAACGTGGGTGCAGGAAGTGTTTGTGCCGGCGTATAACGCGAAGGCAGCGAGCGCGTGAGTAGTACGGACTCGGCGAATGGACGGTTTCGCGCACGGATCATGCGCCGAAGAGAGATTCCTCGCTTCTCCTGCCTGCCACGGCGGGCAGGCAGGCTCGAAATGACAGTTTTTTGGGTGGTGCAAAATGGTTGTTCAGTCTTATTCGGTTCTGTTTTCTGCAAAGCGATTGGCGATTGGGCATAATACCGCGCGGTGAGCAATTCCCTTCTTATTAGCGGCGCTTCACAGATTGTGACGGTGCGTGGGCGCGGGCCGCGGCGTGGCGCGGCTCTTTCGCAGATTGGTGTGATTCATGATGGCGCGATTCTGGTTCGTAATGGATTGATTGCCGCAGTTGGTCCTTCCGCGAAGGTCGAAAAACTTGCAGACAGCAAAAAGGCAGAGAAAGTGGATGCGGGCGGACGCGTGGTGCTGCCGGGATTCGTGGATGCGCATACGCATTTGATCCATGCGGCAAGCCGCGCGGAAGAATACGAATTGCGGATTCGCGGAGCGAGTTACGAAGAGATTGCGCGCAAGGGCGGCGGAATTCTGAATTCAGTGAAGAAGGTGCGCGCGGCGTCTGCGGAAGAGTTGAAGGGCCGAGCGCGCGGATTTCTGGAACAGTTCGCGGAACATGGAACGACAACCATTGAGGCAAAGAGTGGTTATGGGCTGGAGGTAACGAGCGAACTACGCATTCTATCGCTGCACAAAGAATTGGATGCCGAGCAACCTCTCGAAATTGTTTCCACTTTTTTGGGCGCGCACACGGTGCCCCTAGAGTATCGCGGAACTTCCGAGGGAAGACGGCAATATCTGGAGCTTTTGGAAAAGCGGCTGATTCCGGAGGTTGCGCAAAACGGACTCGCGGAATTTTGCGACGTATTTTGCGAACGAAGCGCATTTTCACTCAGCGAATCGCGGGGCGTATTGGAAGCAGGCAAAGCTTGGGGGCTGGCACCGCGGATACATGCCGAGCAGCTTTCAAATACTGGCGCGACGCAGATGGGAATTGAATTGGGCGCGGCGAGTTGCGACCACCTGGAATATTTGAAGCCCGCGGATGTTCGAGCGATTGCGAAATCGAAGACGGTCGCGACTTTGTTGCCAGGCTGTGATTTTCACCTGGGGCTGGAGCGCTACGCTCCCGCGCGGAAGTTGATTGATGCAGGAGCGATTGTGGCGCTGGCGACGGATTTTAATCCGGGCACGAGCCCGACGTTGAGCATGCCGATGATTTTGTCCCTGGCGTGCACGCAATTGCGGATGACACCAGCGGAAGCGATAACTGCGGCGACCATCAACGCGGCGTATTCGTTGGGCCGAGAAAAGCGGATTGGCTCGATAGAGACGGGCAAGCAGGCCGATATGGTCGTGTTCGAAGTGGCGGACTATCGGGAAATTCCCTACTATTTTGGAGTGAACCATTGTTGGATGACGATGAAGCGTGGGGAGATGGTGTATTTGAGGGATTAGGTTAGGAAATGCGTGATAAAGGGGCTTCGGCGAAAGATGGCCAGCTAGAGGTAGCCGCCACGAAGAGCAACGAAAAGAACCGGCCTAAAGACCGGCCTCTACAAAATCAATTGTAAGGCCCGAGAAGAATTCACGAGGCGGTGTGACTGATCCATGAGACGACTGATTGAGTGCGTGCCGAATTTCAGCGAAGGGCGCGATAAATCGAAAGTGGATGCGCTGATCCAGACGATGAGCAAGGTGCCCGGAGTGTGGGTGCTGGATCACGAGATGGACGCGGACCACAACCGCTGCGTGATTACGCTGGCGGGAGAGCCCGACGCGGTGGCGGAAGCCGCGATTCTCGGCACTGGCAAAGCGATGGAATTGATCGATATGAATGAGCACAAGGGGGCTCACCCGCGCGTTGGGGCGACAGACGTAGTGCCGTTTATTCCAGTGGACGGCATAACGCTCGAAGACTGCGTGGCGCTTGCGAGGAACGTGGGGCAAGAGATCTGGAAGCGTTACCGGATTCCGATTTTCTTTTATGAGGCGGCAGCGACGAGGCCGGACCGCGTGAACCTGGAAAACGTGCGGCGCGGTCAATTCGAGGGAATGAAAGAAGAGTTGAAGAAGAATCATGACCGCCAGCCGGATGTGGGTGAGCCGAAGATGCATCCCTCTGCGGGAGTGACGGTTGTGGGCGCGAGAAAATTTCTGGTTGCATACAACGTAAACCTGAACACACCAGACGTGAGCATCGCTAACAAGATTGCGAAGGCTATACGGTTTTCAAGCGGCGGATTGCGGTACGTGAAGTCGATGGGCGTGGAATTGAAGGCGCGTAACCTGGCGCAGGTGTCGATCAACCTGACGGATTACGAGCAAACGCCAATGCACCGCGTGTATGAGATGGTGAAGCGGGAGGCGCAGCGTTACGGCGCGGTTCCCGTGGGGAGCGAGATCGTTGGGCTGGTGCCGAAAAAAGCGATCGAGATGGCGGCGGATTATTTCCTACAGCTCGAAAACTTTTCACCCTCGCAAGTGTTTGAGAACAAACTGGCTGCGGCACTTTCCGGTGCGGCACTGGAAGAAAAGCAAGATGGGAAGCTGGCGGCGCTGGCGAGGCCGTTTGTGGACGCAGTGGCAGAGCCGACCTCGACTCCTGGCGGCGGCAGCGTTTCAGCATTTGCCGCAGCGCTGGCCGCGGCACTGGGCCAGATGGTCGCGGGACTTTCGCGCAAGAAAAAATCGCAAGCTTTGCACGTGGACAAGCTTTCTGAGCATTTGGACGCGCTGCGGCGGGAAGCTAATGCGCTGACCGAAGCCATCGACAGGGATGCGGCGTCCTACGATGCAGTGATGACGGCATTCAAACTGCCACAAGGCAATTCGGCCGAGATCGCCAAACGCGAAGAGACGATTCAGACGGCGACGAAAGGCGCGGCAGAAGTGCCGTTGAAAGTGGCCGAGAGGGCTGTTGCGCTATTCGAACGTCTGGGACAACTGGAGACTATCGCAGCGGCATCCATGAAGTCAGACTTAAAGGTAGCGAGATTGATGGCCGAAGCTGGTGCTCGCGGGGCGATCGCCAACGTCGAGATTAATCTTGATGGAATTGCGGACACGAGGTACGTGACAGCGAAAAGACGCGTCGTCACGGAGCTGCGCGACAAATTGAGCGCGACGGCCTTGGCGTAAAGAGAACGATTTCGAACCAGTTCAGAAGGAGCAACGATGAGGAAGACATTTTTGCGGCTTGCAGGAGCGGCCGTGGCGGTTGCGACGGTATTGTGCACTGCGCAGATTTCGAGCGCTCAGCGCGTGGGGCCGGATACGATTGCTCTGTTCCCGAAAAATATTGGTGAATTTGCCTATGCCAACTTGAAGCAGGCACGCTCGCAAAAGTGGTTTCCGCAATTGCAGGAGCAGATGTTGCCCGAGCGGTTCCGCCAATTCGAAAAGTTTCTGGCGTCGGCAGGAGTCGACCCGAACTCTCAAGTGGAAGAACTGGCATGGGGATTGATTGCCGAGGGAGTGACGGACAAGACTTCAGGCACGGGGTCGACGGCAGTGCCCACGGGCGAAGAGATTGTGGGAGTTGCGCTGGGGAGCTACAACCCGGAATCGACGGAAGCCTATTTCAAAGCGCAGAAGTTGCCGACGTTCAAGTCGCACGGATTTACGATGTATGCGTTTGGAAGCGGGGCGGGTTCGAATGATTTGTTCTTTCTGTTTCTCGATTCGAACACAGCTGCGTTCGGACACCGCAGCGAGCTGGAACAAATGTTGGACGTGCGCTATGGCGGAGCCGAGGGATTGCTACGCAACGAAAAGATGTATTCGCTGATCAATGAGGCGAACGGGAGCGGCGTGGTATGGGCGGTGCTGAATCCGGCGTATACGCGGCTGGCGATGAAACAGCTTGCGCCACAGATTCAGCAATTCCCCGAGGCTGCAAAGCTGGTAACGAGAATGCAGAATTTGATTTTGAATATTCAGGCGAGCGGCGGAATCGACGGAAAGTTTCAGGCTGTTTGCGGATCGACGGAGGATGCGAACACGCTGGCGCAGTTGATGCAGCTGGCATTTGTGTATCAGCAATACCAGGCCAAACAGCAAAATCCCGAGCTGGCGGATTTGTTGGGGCAGGCGCAGGTGAATCCATCGGGCGACCGCGTAGTGTTGCGGCTGGCGTTAACCGACGATCAGATGACTTCGCTGATCAAGAAGAATACGTTCGCGTTGAAGATGTAAACGTCAGCGTAAAAGAGCAGCTGCGGAAAGGCGGGCCGCGAGCCCGCCTTTTTCTTTTGGGGGGCTTTCTTTTTTGCAAAACTGGAATCCGCCCCCGACCAGGTCGGGGCCACCATAAAGGCAACTCACGTTAGCTGCGAGAATCGACGGGGCGGGCGAGCCGGATGCCTGCGGAGCCGGCGTTCGAATCGACGACGACTTCCAGGCGGTCTTCAAAGCGGCAGAGTTCAACGACGTGCGTTCGAATGGCTCGCGATTCGAATGCATCGAGGCATGCGCGCACCGTGTCTTGTTGGAATTCGCGGCAAACTTCCTCGGGCAATCCGGAGGCTTCAGCGAGATAGCGGACCGCGCCTCCCGCAGCAGCGGCAAAGCACGGGTCGGCATCAAGACGCAATTCGATGCGTTTCGGATCAGTGGCCACGGGTGTCCGCGAGAGTGACGTCACAAGCTTCCCGGCAATCCGGGCAATAGTATAGGCCGTCCATACAGAGACGAACGTTTTCCATGCCTTTGCAGATAGTGCAGTACTTTTCGCAGGTGCACTGATACTCGGGTTTGTCGCACTGCGCGCAGAGGACCGGGCCGGCGGGCATTCGCTGTCTCCTCAAAAAAGACTTTACCTGAGCGTGGAGCATTGCGGCAAGAATACGTTTTCATCCCGGCGACGAATGTCTCCAAATTGAAAGGAGTTGTTAACCAGAAGCGCCGACCGAGACGGGTAGCCGAGCAGGTTCTGGCTCCCACGAAATTTCTTCGAGAGGTCCGACCACGAGCGTCCAGGAGAGAGCTCCCGCGAGAGAAACGAGGGCAGTGATGGCGAGTGCGACCGTGAAGCTGCCAGTCCAGCTAACCACGAAACCGGTGAGAGCGGGACCGATGACGCCGGCGAAATTTGCAAAACCATTTTGCAGTCCGACCCACCTTCCCGCCGTGCGCGGCCCGGCGAGAATTTGGGCGCAGGCGAAAATTCCCGAACCGAGCATCCCGGAGCCGAGCGCGATGAAGAACAGAGCGATCAGATACGTGTTCGGTCCGGCAAAGGCACAGGCAATCAGGCCGAGAGCTGAGATGACGTGACCGACGCCCATAGATGCTTTGCGAACGACGGTAGAGCTGTTGCCGCGGCGAACGAAGGCGTCGGTTGCCCAGCCGGCGATCAGCGCGAAGAGAGCTTCGGAGGCGTAATAGGCAGCTGCGGTTTTTGACATTTGCTGCATGGAAAGACCGCGAGCCTGAACCAGATAGGACGGTAACCAGGTCACAAGAAAGTACAGAACGTAGTTGCCGCAGAAGTGACCCGCGGAAGCTCCCCAGAAAGAGCGGCGGAGCATGATTTCCACGAAGCCGATGGAAGTCGAGGACGGAATGGCGCGGGATTCAGCGGTGCTCTTGGGGCGCCATTTCCACCACAGAGGAAGCCAGAGCAAGCTGCCCAATCCAACGCCAAGGAAAACGGCGCGCCAACCGTAAGACGCCATCAGCAGTCCGCCGCCGAGACTTCCAACCGCTGGGCCGATCTTCATTCCAGCCGTGAGCAACCCGTTGGCGAATCCGCGATGGGTTTCGCTGACATGGCGGGCAAGGATTTTTGAGGTGGCAGGAAACGCGACCGATTCGCCGATGCCGAGCAGCAGGCGAAACGCGAACAGCAAGACGAAACCGTGCGCAAATCCGGTTAGCGCGGTGGCGACCGACCAGAGGAGAAATCCGGCGGCAAGGACCACGTTGACGTCGAACCTGTCAACTAGCCAGCCGACGAAAAAGACGCAGGCGGTGTAGCTCCAAAAGAACGCAGAAAAGAGAATGCCCAGGCGCGAAGGAGAAAGATGGAGCTCACTTGCTAGGAGTGGAGCAGCGATAGAGAGATTGCCGCGATCAACATAGTTGATGAGAAGGAACAGCGCAAGAAGGGCGAGAGATGGAGCGAGTGGCCCGAGCCGCTGAGAATCACGTTGCGAGGAGTCCATAGAAGCCGTCGAGGCGGATTATCTGTTTTGCGTTGGATGAAGGCAAGAAGCAGATGAGAAATGAGCGAACAAACTCTCCGATCGCGTGGGAAGGGCCTGCCTTCGACAGTTGCTTGCACGGATGGGGCTTCAGCAAGATACTGACGTGGTGAAACGATAAGACGGAGTATCACAGGTACCATTTCGTCCAATTGGAGGTGCATCCGTGCCTTACCACAGTAGACGTGAATTCCTTAAGACCGGACTCTCCGCCAGCGCGCTTGCCCTCAGCGGCAGCCTCCCGCTCAGAGCTGAGCGCCAGACAGCGACAGATTGGGTAACCCTAGGAAAATCTGGAGTGAGGGTGACGCGGCTCGCGTTTGGCACTGGGAGCTTCAGCGGCCATGTACAGCGCGACTTGGGACAAGACGGATTTACCAGGCTGGTGCGCTACGCCTACGACCGCGGCATTCGCTTCTTCGAGACTGCTGAGTCTTACGGCGACATGCACAAGATGCTCGGAGTGGCCCTGAAGGGCATTCCGCGCGATGGTTATCGCCTTATGTCGAAGATGACCACCCGGGAAGGTGTAAATCCGCAAGCAAAAATCGACGAGTTGCGCAAACTCGCGAATACCGAATACTTCGACGTGATGCTGCTGCACTGGCAACATACCGCGACATGGCCGACAGACACGAGACGGTGGCAGGATGGAATTCTGGAAGCTGAGTCGAAGAAAGCTGTCGTAAGTCACGGCGCGTCGGTTCACGGGCTCCCGGCGTTACGCCAAGTCCCGGGAAACAAGTGGCTCGACATCGCAATGATCCGGATGAATCATAAAGGCACCAGCATGGATGCCGAGGATTACAACACGCACGGACTCGGAAATGTCAGCGAAGTTGTCACCCACGTCAAAGAAGTCCGCAAAGAAGGAATGGGCGTAATCAGCATGAAACTTGTAGGAGAAGGTACGTTCAACCGTGAGGACCGCAAGGCGGCGATGAGGTTCGCGTTCAAGAACGCCGGTGTCGATTGCGTTACAGTCGGCTACAAGAGCACTGCGGAGATCGACGAGGCGATTGAGAATCTGAATTTGGCACTCGCCTAGCAGGGTGGGATCCTGCCGTCATAACGCGCTGCCCTTGGACGATAAGACGTAAACGGTTGGCTAGTGAACGGCACTAGCCAGCTTGTTGGTAGTTTTTCCTTCGCTGCGCGCGCGGTTCTTTGACGGGTTTTGGAGCCCGTGCTAGTATCGATTTTCTGCTCGAGAAAACGGAATGGAATCCGTCACAACTCCTACAACAAATTCAGGCGCGACCGCAGAGCGGTCAACTGAACTCCGGAAAACGCCGTTGAACGCGCTGCACCGCAAGCTGGGCGCGAGAATGGTGAACTTCGGCGGCTGGGACATGCCGGTGGAGTATCCGGCGAGCGGCGGCTTGATTGCGGAACACAAAGCGGTGCGCAATGGCGTGGGTGTTTTTGACGTGAGCCACATGGGCGATATCCGGATTCAAACGGGGAAATCGCCTGGAGGCGCGCTGGCCGCGGTGCAGCACTTGAGCATGAACGATGCGTCAAAGTTAGCCATCGGTCAGGCGCAGTACTCTGCGATGCTCTACCCTGCGGGAACATTTGTGGACGATGTGATCGTGCATCGACTGGGCCAAGACGATTTTCTTTTCGTGATCAATGCGGGAACGCGGGAAAAAGATATTTCGTGGGTGCTGGAGAATACGAAGGGATTCGATTGCGTGGTTGAGGATTTGAGCGACGCGTACACGCAATTGGCGATTCAAGGTCCGCGCGCGGTGGATGTATTGAGGAAGCTGACCGACGCGAATTTGGACGCCATCAAGAATTATTGGTTTACTCATGGAACGGTTTGCGGGCTGCCCGAACGATTGATCGCGCGTACTGGTTACACCGGCGAAGACGGATTTGAGATTTACGTGCCCGGCGATGTGGCGACCAGCGAAAAAGTTTGGAATGCCGTGATGGATGCGGGCAAGGAATTTGGAATTGTGCCGTGCGGGTTGGGAGCGCGAAACACGCTGCGGCTCGAGGCAAAGATGGCGCTATACGGACATGAGATCAGCGAAAATATTAATGTGTGGGAAGCGGGGCTTGAACGCTATTGCAAGATGGAGAAGCGCGACTTTATCGGGCGCGCGGCATTGGCAAAGGCAGCTGCTGCACGGCCAGAGCGTACGCTGGTTGGATTGGAAATGCTGGAGCGCGGAATTGCCCGCGATGAGTATAAAGTCTTTGACGCTGCGGGCGAAGAGGTTGGAGTGGTCACGAGCGGATCGCCTTCGCCGACGCTAGGCAAAAATATCGCGCTGGCGTATGTGCCACCGGCGCTGGCAGCTTTGAACACATTTCTTTTTGTGGAAGTAAGGACGCAGCGAGTGAAAGCGCAAGTGGTGGCAACACCGTTTTACAAGCGTGCAAAGAAATCAGCGCCGCAGGCAGCCGGTTCGAACTAACGAAAAAATTCTCCAAGGAGTGTCTGATGGCATATCCAACGAACTATCGCTACACGAAAGAACACGAGTGGGTGGACGCGAAAGACGGCGTGGCCAAGATTGGCATCACGGACTACGCGCAGAGCGAGTTGGGCGACGTGGTGTTCGTGGAATTGCCCGCCACGGGCAAGAAGCTTGAAACCGGCAAGTCGTTTGGCACGGTGGAGTCGGTGAAAGCGGTGAGCGAAATTTACGCGCCGGCGTCCGGGGAAGTTCTGGAGGCGAACGGCGAATTGCAGAACAAACCGGAAACGATTAATTCCGACCCGCACGGAGCGGCTTGGCTGGTAAAGATCAAGTTGGCGAATCCCGCGGAGCTCGACAAGTTAATGGATAGCGCGGCATACGAAGCGTACATTGTGGCGAAAGGCAAGGAAGCCTCGGCCTGATGCGCTACCTTCCGAAGAGTCCCGCCGAGCGGCAGGAAATGCTGGCCGCGATTGGCGCAAAATCGATCGACGAGCTGTTCGAATCCATTCCTGAAAAATACCGGCTGCGCGATGCGCTGAAATTGCCAGGACCGCTTTCCGAAGCCGAAGTCATCAGTTATTTCAAGGAACGCGCGAACGAGAATTCACTTGGGTATACGACTTTCCTGGGCGCGGGCGTGTACCAACATTTGCGTTCGGTGATTACGGATACGATTTTGTTGCGCGGCGAGTTTCTGACTTCCTACACACCATATCAAGCGGAAATCACTCAAGGCACATTACAGGCTATTTTTGAATTTCAAACCCTGATGTGCCAGCTGACCGGACAGGAAGTGGCGAATGCGTCGATGTACGACGGAGCGACGGCCACAACTGAAGCGGTGCTGATGGCGGAGCGGTTGACCGGCCGCAGCCGTGTGCTGGTAGCGCGGTCGGTCCATCCGGAGTATCGCGAAGTGCTGCAGACGTACGCGAAGAACTCCGGACTTCAGGTGGAAGAAATTGGCTACACAAAGACCGGCGCAGTGGATGTTGCGGCAATCAAAAGCGCATTGAAGGACGACGTTGCGGCTGTAGTGGTGCAGTCGCCGAATTTTTTCGGCGTGCTCGAAACGCTGCCGGGAATCGCAGACGCTGCCCACGTTGCAGGCGCGCTTCTAGTGGTAGCAATTGCCGAAGGCGTGTCGCTTGGAGCGGTAAAGCCGCCAGCGGAAGCAGATATCGTGGCGATGGAAGCGCAGAGTTTTGGATTGCCGCCGAGCTATGGCGGCCCGTTCGCGGGGGTGATTGCTTCGCGTGAGAAATTTGTGCGGCAGATGCCGGGGCGGCTCGCGGGTGAAACGACAGACACAGAAGGACAGCGCGGTTTTGTCCTGACGCTGGCGACTCGCGAACAGCACATTCGACGCGAGAAGGCGACCTCGAATATTTGCACGAACCAGGCGCTTTGCGCTCTGGCGGCGACTGTGCACCTAACACTGCTCGGCAAAGAAGGGCTGCGCGAAATGGCAGAACAGAATCTAGCCAAAGCCCATTTTGCGTTGAGTGAACTTGAGAGGATTCCGGGCGTGAGACGGGCGTTCGATGGTCCGTTTTTCAACGAGTTCACGCTGGAGTTTCCGAGATCGGTGCGCATGATCAACGGAGAGTTGCTCAAAGAAAAGATCGCCGGCCCGTTAGCGCTGGGGACAGCATTTCCGGAACTTACGAAACACGGACTCGTTTGTGTGACGGAAACAACGCCGCGCGCGGAAATCGAGCGTTTTGCTGTAGCGCTGCGGCGAATCCTGGACAAAGCAATGTAAGCGGAGAATCGATGGCAATTGAAGGGCAGGATGTATCGTGGCCCTACAGCCGTCAAATGGAATATGGCGGACAAAATCAAAAAAGCTTCGCGGCACACCAACCAGAACGAAGGGCTGATTTTTGAGAAATCGTCGCCTGGAAAGCGGGCGTTTGAACTACCGCCGCTCGACGTGCCGAAAGTAGACGCTGCGAAATCGCTTGGCCCTCAGCATCGCCGCGACGGCGTCGAAGGATTTCCAGAAGTCAGCGAGATCGAGGTGATTCGCCACTTTACGCGGCTTTCCACGTGGAATTACGCGATCGACCTCGGCATGTATCCACTGGGCTCCTGCACGATGAAATACAATCCGCGCGTAAACGAGTTTGTCGCGCGCCTTGACGGGATCGCGACGGAACATCCTTACCAGCCGCAAGAGTTATCGCAAGGCTGTCTGAAGATTCTACAACTGCTTGAGAAATGCCTGCTCGAAATTACGGGGATGGATTCGATCACGCTGCAGCCGGCCGCGGGGGCGCAGGGTGAGCTGACCGGATTGCTGCTGATTCGCGCGTACCTTGAAAAGCAAGGGAATGCGCGGAGGAAAGTTTTGATTCCGGACTCGGCGCACGGAACGAATCCCGCGACGGCAGTGATTGCCGGCTACCAAGTTGAAAACATCAAGTCCGAATCGCACGGCCAGATCGATGTGGATAAACTGCGGGATCTGGTGACGGATGACGTCGCGGCGCTGATGATCACGAATCCTTCGACGCTGGGAATTTTCGAGGAGCGGATTCCGGAAATCGCAGAAATTCTTCATGCCCGGGGCGCACTGCTCTATATGGATGGCGCGAACATGAACGCGCTGACCGGCGTGACGCGGCCAGGCGAACTGGGCGTGGACGTGATGCACTTGAACTTGCACAAAACGTTCAGCACGCCGCACGGTGGCGGCGGGCCGGGCGCAGGCCCCGTCGCAATGAAGAAAATTCTGGAGCCGTTCCGCCCCGTGCCGATTCTTGAGGAGCGCGCTGGCGGAAAGCTGGCCCTGGAGCAGGTGCGTCCGGACTCGATCGGAAAAGTTCGCGCATTCGGCGGAAATTTTGGCGTACTGGTTCGCGCGCTGGCCTACATCCTCGCGTACGGACCCGGCGTGCGCCAGGCGACAGAAGACGCGGTGCTCAACGCGAATTATATCCGCAAACATCTGGAAGGCGTTTTCGATCTGCCATATTCCCTGCCCTCGATGCACGAAGTGGTATTCAGCGACGCCATTCAAAAACGCAACGGCGTGAACACCATGGATATCGCAAAGCGCCTGATCGATTATGGATTTCATCCGTACACGACGGCGTTTCCGCTGATCGTTCCGGGCGCACTGATGATTGAGCCGACAGAATCGGAATCGAAAGAAGAGTGCGATCGGTTTATCGATGCGATGAAGAGTATCGCGGAGGAAGCCGCCACGACGCCGGAAATTGTGAAAACGGCTCCGCATACAACACGAGTAAAGCGGCTTGATGAAGTTGGCGCGGCGCGAAAGCCGGTGCTTCGCTGGAAATCCGCGGCGAAAAGCAAGGCGGCGGACTAAGTAGGACCGCGCCGGTCGTCATTTCAAACGCGACACACGCCGTCGAGGAAACACCGTGGGCTCTGAATGCCCTTGCTATGATTTGGGCAGTTGTTTCTTCACGCAGGATTTAAAAGCTCATGTCGTCCGCAATTGATGCGTGGTTACCAAAGTCCGTAATTCTCCTTCGAAATTACGACCGAAGAAAATTTGCGGCAGATTTGGGCGCGGGTGTCACCGTCGGCCTGGTTGCCCTGCCGCTGGCGATGGCGTTTGCAATTTCGTCGGGAGTTTCGCCACAAGCCGGACTCTATTGCGCAATTGTTACCGGGTTTGTGATCTCGGCGCTCGGCGGTTCGAAGACGCAAATCGGCGGACCGACCGGCGCGTTCGTGGTTGTAGTGGCCGGAATCATCGCAAAGTACGGTATCGACGGGCTGTTTGCGTGCACCATGATGGCCGGCGTGATGCTGGTGCTGCTGGGAATCACGGGAATGGGTACGGCCGTGAAATATTTTCCGCGCCCGGTGATTGTCGGCTTCACGAACGGAATTGCGATTCTCATTGCGAGCACGCAGCTCAAGGATTTTTTCGGGCTGCGGCTGGATCAAGTCCCCGGCGACTTTTTCCACCGAATGGCGGCACTGGCGCGCGCCTTCCCTACGTTGAACTGGGAGGCAACACTCCTTGCAGTGATTTCGCTGGCGCTGATGATTTCCTGCCAGAAATATGCGAGGCGAGTACCGGGCGCGATTCTGGTGTGTTTTGGCGCGACGGCGGCGGTGGCGTTGCTTCACCTGGGAGTGGAGACGATTGGAACGCGGTTTGGCGGAATCCCAAAAGGGCTTCCGCATTTTGTCGTGCCGCAACTGCATTACGACATGGTTCGTCAGCTATTTTCTCCCGCGCTGACGGTGGCGATGCTCGGAGCAATTGAATCGCTCATGTCCGCGGTCGTGTCGGACAAAATGAGCAGCGACAAACACAATCCCAACGTGGAATTGATGGCGCAAGGTGTTGCGAACATTCTCTCTCCACTGGTTGGTGGATTGCCCGCAACCGGGGCAATTGCGCGCACGGCGACAAACGTACGCGCGGGCGCGAAGACTCCCGTGGCGGGAATGATTCATGCGTTGACGCTATTAGCCATTATTTTGTTTGCGGCACCGCTGGTGAAGGACGTTCCCCTCGCCGCTCTGGCCGCAATTTTGTTGATGGTCGCCTACAACATGGGTGACTGGGAAGAGATTCCCGAGATTTTGAAGTTGTCGAAGGCAGACATCGCAATCTGGCTGCTGACGCTGACGTTGACTGTAGTGACAGATCTGACGTTTGCCGTGGAATTTGGAATGATTCTTGCCGCGCTGACGTTTATCCGCAAAGTTTCGCGGACGACCACGGTAACACGCGTGACGCGGGATTACGTGGCCGACAGCAGCGTGCATGTTCTGCAGGGCAAAGACATTCCGGACTACGCGGTGGTGTATCGCGTGCACGGCCCATTTCTATTTGGCGCGACGGACAAGTTCGCGGACATTCTTGAAGAATTGAACGAATTGCCGCCAATGGTGATTCTACGTTTGCGAAACATGACTGCGATCGATGCGACTGGGCTTGGCGCGATTCGGGAACTCGCCGACCGGCTCCACGCCTCAGGACGGCACCTGCTGCTGTGTGGCGCGAGAGAACAGCCGGCGCAATTGATGAAACAAGCCGAGTTTGAACGCCACGTCGGCCCGGAAAATATTTGCCCCAGCATTACGGCAGCCCTGGTGCGGGCCGCGGATCTGCGCGACGCGCAGCTCGAGGCGGCCTCGAGTGTCGCAAGCTAACCGGATCCGATCCGGTTAAAGCAGTTCCACACATTGCTGTTAGTACTCGACTGATTTCTGAATTCCGCCGTTCCCTGAAAGAATTTCATACTGGGATTTATCGTTCATCTACCTCGTGTTCTCCGTTCCGTAACACTCACACCCTAACGTTGAGCGGCATGTTGGCGCATGCCCGGGTCACGTAATCATAAAAGGAGAATTCTTTTGAGAAAAAGCATCGCAACGATTGCGCTCGGCCTGGCCCTACTTGGTAGAACAATTCCGGCACGCGCGGGAGACGAAGAACTTCGCGGGCACAAAATAAAGCACGTGCTGCTGATCAGCGTAGATGGTCTTCATTCCCTGGACGTAGAAAATTATGTGGCCGCGCATCCGGATTCTGCGTTAGCGGAGCTAAGCAACCACGGCGTCACGTTCTCCAATGCACGGACGCCTGCTCTTTCCGATTCTTTTCCTGGACTGCTGGCGCTCGTGACGGGCGGCTCGCCGGTCAGCCACGGACTCTTTTACGACGTCAGCTATGACCGCACGATTTTTGATCCGACGAACACCTCGTGTTCAGGCCAGGCCGGCAACCCGATGATCTTTGACGAATCGACAGACAAATACACTTCTGGGAACGTGTCGCTTAACGTGCTTGACCCGGCCACGCTGCCGAACCATATCGATGCAAACGGCAAATGTGTTCGACTGTTTCCGCACAATGCGATCCGCAGCAACACGATTTTCGAAGTGGTGAGAGCTTCGGGAGGCCACACAGCTTGGGCAGACAAGCATCCGGCGTATGACCTGGTGAACGGCCCGTCAGGCAAAGGCGTGCAAGATCTTTACACGCCAGAAATTACGAACGTCAATGGACTGGATAATACGGTGAGCGTGGTTTGCACCGCTGCGAATGACCAACTGAAAGTCGCAGCGATTCTGAATGAGATTCACGGGCTGAGTCACGACGGCACGCCCGGACCAGGCGTTCCCGCTGTGTTTGGTATGAACTTTCAAGCGGTGAGCGTCGGGCAGAAACTCGCAAAGGACAATGGAGACGGAAGCTGCGCGGCCGACACCCTGTTCACCGGCCAGGCAGGCGGCTACACGGATGGCGCGGGTACGCCGACTGCCGTGCTCGCTTACGGATTGAAAAAGACGGACGACGCACTAGGCAGTTTGATCAAAGCGTTGAAGGCTCAGGGCATTTACGATTCGATGTTGATCATCGTAAGCGCCAAACATGGCCAGTCGCCGATCAATCCGGTGAAGGTCAACAAGCCGGGACACTTCGCGGACTTGGTGGCGGCATTGCCAGACGCGAGTTCGAATCCAGCGGCGGCCGTACTTGCAGCAGCGGCGGCCTGCTCCTCGGGCTCCTGCGGCTTTGTCCAGGACGACGACATTGCCTTGATCTGGCTGCCGGATCAAAGCAAGACGGCGGAAGTTGCGGCGTATCTCAACACAAATGCCAATGCCCTGTTCATCGAAGAAGTGCTTGCGGGAGCGGAACTCAAAGCGCGGTTCAATAATCCGCTGACAGACAGCCGAACTCCGGACATCATCGTGCAGCCGGTTTACGGCACGATCTACACCACCTCCACCAAAAAAAAAATCGCGGAGCATGGCGGATTCAGCTTCGGCGACACGAACGTTGGTTTAATTGTTTCGAATCCGTCACTGGATGCGCGCAAAGTCAAAACGCCTGTTGTGACTTCGCAGGTGGCGGTGACGATTCTAGAGGCGCTGGGCATCGATTCGAACCAGCTCGATGCAGTTCGCAAGGAACAAACCGGTGTATTGCCGTTCATTTTCACGGATGGCGACAAAGACGATAAGAACTAGCTGCATGCTGTCCTGACGGCAGGAAAGGGCGGTCGTCGAGGCCGTCCTTTTCCTTTGGTATGGAGCAATGTGATTCAGTGGCTGAAGCGCACACTGTCGAGAATCGCGTTGAAAGTCTTGTGATAATTGTCGAAATCGTTTTGCGGGGCCGTGCACACGAAATACAGCACGCCCTCGGGCCGCTGCACGGTGATCAACCAGTCGATTTCCTGCCCGCCTCCAGGCGAATCGTTTGAAAGATATGTGGAGAGCGCCGGCTCATTATTGAGCTTCACGGATTGCGGCTGGCGCGCGACCTTCATGTTTGGATTCCCTTGTTGTAGTTCGTTGATGATCTGTTGCGTGGCGTTTGTCAGCACGTTGCTGGAGTCGGTCGCGTTTGCCTGCTGCGGCGCGGTTCCGACGGTTAAGCCATAGGCCATTGCGCCGTGCCCGCTGCCGTCGTTCACGACACCACCCTCGGGACCGAAAGCCACAGAGTTGTTGCCGCCAAACTGTTTCCAATTGTCGGGATACTGCAGCGTGTAGCCGGACGACTGATACGTAGTGAAATTCGGCGACGGGGCCGGCGGCGCGGCCGATGGACCGTTTCCAGTCGGCGTAGCGGCGGCGGCTTTCGGGACTTTCTTCACCACCGGCAGGGCCATTACTTCCCTTTTCACCTCTTCAAATTCCACTGAGTCGCGTCGCGCATTCGGCGGGGCGCCGCCAAGCTTCTGGATTTCCTCGTCCACGCGTTCGACGCGATGATCGGGATTCGGGTGATCGCTCAAGAATTCCGGGGGATTTTTGCCCTTGGTCTGCTGATCGAGTTTTTCGAAAAATTGCGCCATGGCTCGCGGGTCATACCCGGAATCGTAAAGGACCTGTGTGCCCAGCACGTCTGCCTGCGTTTCGGCGGAACGGGAATAGCGCAAGAGAACGCCGCCCGCGGTGAAGCTCCCCAGTTGCGTGAGCAGCGCCCCGCCGGTGCTTCCGCCAAACAGCGCGCCAAAAATTCCCACGCCAAATTGCGCCGCCTGCGCCTTGGTGGCCTGGTTCGTGCCATGGCGAAGGGCAACATGCGAAAGCTCGTGTGCCATTACTGCGGCAAGCTGGGCTTCATTGTCGGCCACTTCGATGGCGCCGCGATTCACAAAAACGAAGCCGCCGGGCAGCGCGAACGCATTGATTGAGCGATCGTTTACGCAGTGAAATTCCCACGGATATTCCGTGCCCCCAGTATTGAGATGCGCAACCAGTTTTTTGCCAAGTTGCGTCAGGTACGCGTCTGCTCTCGGCAAATTGCACGGCGGCAGTTGCCGTTGTGCATCACGGGCAGCCTGTTTGCCGACTTGAATGTCCTGTTGGGGTGAGAATGTGTTCCACCCAGGCTTCAGTTGCGTTCGCTGGGCATACGCCGGCGACCAGACGGCTGCGACCAGAACCAAAACTGTTACGGAAAATCTTCGCACTGCCGCGGGCATCTTTTCCTCCGTGGCGCTCTCGATGGCAGGGACCACGTCCCTTTCGGCGCTTTCCGGCGGGTGGGAACCGCTCGACTCTTGCTCGATTCACTCTACCGCTATGGCTGAAAAAAGGAAAAGGCCCGATCGATTGCTCGACCAGGCCCTCTCAGGGGTGTTGGGGAGAAACTTTATCGCGCCATGCGTGGTGCGGGCTCCGGGGCATTCCCGGACGCTGGTGTTTCGACCGTTTTTCCGCTCTTCGCTTGCGCGGCACGCAGCAAAGTTACAGGCTCCTGCCTGCGAACTGGCATTGTGAGGTTTTCGCCCTCGCGCGTAAACGTCAGGCAGGATTCTTTCTTGTCAAAGTCGATGCAGATTAAGTCGCCAACGTGGACTTGTTCGGTTGCCAGAAGATTGGCCAGCGGGTAAACGATGTTCCGTTCGATCGCGCGCTTCAGGTGACGTGCTCCGTAGCGCTGGTCCGTTCCTTCCGTCAGCAGAAATTCCCGCGCTGCGCTC
>WNGL01001002.1_pt1 | contig 66800 bp, 54 predicted proteins | sample 5400591 | NCBI WGS metagenome assembly WNGL01 (sample SAMN13153377, study PRJNA577476) | soil metagenome | isolation source: 80 cm soil or saprolite under Garry oak tree replicate 1 | place: USA:California | collected 2016-06-15 | reverse complement strand
AACAAGTCTCCAGTGGAAAGGGTGGGTGGTGTACAGAGTTGCATCGTGATCCCGCTGAAGGCGAGGGTACAATCGGAATAGTAGTAGGGTTTCCAGCTCTCGACGAGCAGCTCATTGGCTGGTGACCACCCGACGGCCAGGTATCCATATGGCATCTCGTAGGGCGTCAAGTCCAAGCCCTCAAACCGTGGCGGGGTAACAGCCCACCAAGTGCGGCTGTAGCCGAGAGCGCCTATATCGTACTGGTACTCGAGAAGCCTGAGTTCTCCGTTCGGCGACATCGAGTTGACCCTTAGAATGAAGTCCGGATCAGTCGAACGCCTGGCGCTCGAACCACAGCCTACAACTGTGACACACCACATCAGCACTACCAAGGTGGCTATGCGACCCCGCATCGTGAGACGTTCACCTCTGACCGCCCAACGGATCGCGCTTAAGCTGCGGGCGACTCGCCTGCCGGCCAACATGACGCTGAACGTGCGCAGGAGCAGCTTGGCGATAAACACTCCGATTCCTTTAAAGCGATCATTTCCCGTCACCTTCAAGCGCTGGTAAAGCCGCGGCCAGACCACCTCACAAACGCGGCGCGATCGCCGCAGCAGCATCCGCGGAGGTGCGCACGGGAATGACGTCGAAGTCTATCAAGTCCTGCCATTTCCCCATCCACTGTTGCAGCAACTGTTGATCATCGCACTCCATGATCTGAAAGCAGCGGCGGAAGTCTGTCGTCACCCAGCTGGCATGGTACCGAAGACCGTCCGGAGCGAGACGCCCTCGATCGCGGAAGCGGCGGTAGACGGGGACTGCGTCACCGCCTCGGAAGTTTTCGACGATCACGTAGAGCATCGGAATTTGGAGATGGGCTCGTGCAGTGCCGGTGTAGTTTCGTAAGAGTCGTCGCGGCCTGACACCAGCTTGAGCGGCGCGCCGCTTCTGCGCGTCCGCGTCGAAGCGTTAGTTAGGCACCTTTATCTTTAAATCGACGTTGTTACCGTCGTCGCACTTCATTTTTATGTGTAGAAGACGCGATTCTTCAAATTTGGTGTCAGATTCGCAATTAAAATAGCTCAACAGGCCAACACCCGGTGCGTTAGCACGATAGAACGCTTTGTTGTTGAAGAGTCTATAGAACATAATCTTTTCGTCTTCTAGCACCGCAATGATCTTTGTTTTTGGCTCGAAAGCGATGCTGAGGGAATAAGAGGGTGAAGTTCGGTGCTCTTTGCAATCATAGTACTCGCTATGATAAGCGGGCGATCCTTCTGAGAAAAAGATCTCGGCAATTGAACTCGACATCCAGTTAATCTGAGGTCCGATCCTAACGTATTCCTTCAGAATTATTTTCTTCTTACCGTCGCCTATATCGTAAAAGACCCCGTTACCGTGATCGGAGGCTCCCTCGTAGACGATTCGGCAGCTCCTGTCGGGCGAGACAAATTCTTCTTTGAATGTTTGGGCAAACGTTGGGTAGGAATACAAAGCAAGCAATACGCCGATGTTGAGGTAACGGTAATGCTTCATGGTTTTGTTGTCCTTTGCCTAACGGATCGCGCGTAAGCTGCGGCGCGCTGAAGAAAAAGTAGTCACTCAATACCCCCGCGCGCGCCGCCAGCTTCAAGCGCTTGTTAGGCGGCTGCCTCGGCGAACTCGAATTCTGGCTTCAATTTCCGGACATGATTCTTGTTCCTGAAACTCCTCTTTCGCTTTGTTCGCAGTGTTGGGGTTCACTTCCCAATCTTCATTGCCTGAATCGAAGACAGTGAACTTGTTCTCATGTTGTTCGACCGCCCAGACAACTTTGCCTGCACCATTAAGATAAATACGAATGTTTGTGATGACGCGGTCTACATACACGAATCGGAGCGTACCCTTAACGTCATAGTACCGTTCCACGGTAAATGACTCCCGATCTGAACCCATTTGTTCAACCTGATACAGCCGAGGCCGGTTCTGGGAATCCAATACGAGCATCTCTGACTTTATGGGATAGGTCGAGCATGAAGGTGACTCAACATTAAACCTTCTTGTTTTGGTTTTATATATGCTTTCCTTAATTCCGTTCTTGATTTCGTCATATATCACCCGTACTTCGTTGACGTCCGGATGATTCTTCCAGTCCTCCATCGTTACAGCATACTGTATCGAACGGCGCTCAGTCACTGTGAGCCATCCGAGATTTACTGCAATGATGAAACCGAACACCGCAACTCCAAGATATATGCAAGGAGCCAACAGCCAACGTGCCGCGCGGTAACGCCGCGAAACTGAGGAGAGCCAAAACACGGCCGTTGCGATGGACGGAATCGCAACAAGCATGACAAAGGCGACTAGCAGAGAACGGTGCATTTTGTTTATGCGCCCTAAGCGCTGGTTAGACGGCTGCTTCTGGTCTGAGATCCACGGACGTGAAGAGAGAGGTGAAGCGCTACACCGTTGCCGTCGGGATCCTGGCCAAGAGCCAGCGAACGAGTCGCGAAGGTAGCCGCGAATTCCCGGGCATGCGGGCCGGGCTCGGTCCCGCACCGTGTCGCCGACCGCGACGGTGCTGCGCGGCGCCGGCGGGCGTCGGCTTGCCCGGTGCGGCGAGGGCGTCCGCCGCGAGCGCGAGCGGTGTTAGGCACCACCCGGCGGGCTCACCGCCCGCCGCCGTCCCGCCGTTGCTGGCAGCTGCCCTTGGGGTCGACGGGGGCCGCGCCCTCCGACACGCTCAAGGTGAAGCGGCCGGTCTGAAGCTTCCCGACGCTGTTCACCACCACCCGCAACGGGTGATCGTCCGCCGCCGTATAGACCAGCCGCGCGTTGCAGTTGCCGCCGCCGTTGTTGTTCTCAGCAAGAACTTGACCGCGTCCCGTCAAAAGCGCCACGTAGGCGTGGAAATCCTTGGAGTCGAGCTCCACGGTGACAGTCTGCTTCGCCTGGAGCGGCAGCACCCAGCGCTGGAAGTACGTGGAGTCTGAGCGGACGAAGGGGTCGTCGCGCGTGAGCTTGCCGTTGATCTTGTGTCCCACCTCGATGACGCCCGCCACCGCGCCAAAGCTGCGGCAGGTCGAGTCCTTCGCCGCCGCCGTACGGCCGGCGGCGAGCGACAGGCGGAACTCCCCCAGCTCGCCCCGCGAGGCCGAGTTGGCGTACAGCCGATAGGCGCCGTCAGCGGGGAGGGTATGGGTGAGGTGTGCGGCGCAATTCCCGCCGCCGTCGTCGTCCTTGGCGAGCGGATTGCCGAGCCCGTCCCCGAGAATGAGATTGGGATCGAGGTCGTCCGACGTCATGTCGGCCGAGATCACCTGCCCTTTAGTGCCTTGAAAGGCGTAGAGCTTGTAGCGCGAGCCGTCCCCGAACTCCTGGTCCGACTGGGTGAGCCGAGCCGTCACCGTCTGGCCGACGCGGATTGGCGTCTGGGCGGCGGCGGTCCCGGTGAAGGAAACCGCCGCGAGCAGGGACCACACTGGGCGAATCCTGAGCATGCGCGTCTCCTGGTGAGCGGTGCGGTGAGGGCGCTCCGGCGTCCACAATTTAAAGACAGTGCAGCTTCGCACAATCAGTCGCGCGGTCGCCCGAGCATCGCGTCGACAGCCGGGCCACATCCACATCATCGTGAACCACCGCTCCATAGCGTGAGTAGGCACCACCGACACACCCGGCGGTCGGCGCAAGACACACGGGTACTCGCCCGTCGCCCAGGCGATGACAAGCCGTGCACGATCGAGTAGCGTCCGTACGGAACCTTCCGCCTGCTCTGGCGTTGCCAGGAGCACAGAGGGTTGAGCGACCAGGGCTATCACTGGCAGAGCTTGGGCGCCCTCCTTGACAGACCCCTCGAACGCACGACGTCTACAGAACCACCGATCATCTGAACGTACGTTGTGGCGTATTCCGCCTCGGCCCGAAACCCCACAGGCACGCAGGGCGTGACGACAACTCGGTCGCCGATGCGCACGGTCTCTTGAACGAACGCGCCATAGGTGAGTTCGTGCACCGCCGGGCGCTTCGTCAGGTGATGGGGGATCGGGAGAAAGATGTTCGACGGCATGTCGCGTGCAGCTTACCGCCGTCCGGGTGATAGAGCAACGTGGTGAGCGCCGGTGGTAGCGGGCTGACCCACGGCTCTGACAAAGCTCATCGCCGCTGACGCAGCGATGTGACGCCCGGCCCCGCCGCTGGCAACGGCATGTCGCATCCTTGCCCCTCGGTGCTGCAAAGGCGCGCCGTTGCCGACGAGCTCGCGGGCGACAGACATGATCACATGGGGCGTGGGTTTCCTGGATCACGCGGGGGGACGCGTGGTGCCAATAGTGGTGCCAACGCGGGCGTTGCTAGCCGTCGCCGGCCGTCGCTCGGCTCGCGTAAGTCCTTGAAACGGCGACGACCGGCGTTGACCACCGCCGGTCGTCTCCGAGCCACAGTCCAGCGCTCTAACCGATTGAGCTACAGCCACCACAAATGCCAGACGCCGAGGCGCCTAGACGCCGAGCACAATCTAACCGGTCACGTATTGGGCCAGAAGCGTCTGGCGAGCTCCTCAGAGCGGTGGTCGAGTGGCACGCCGGCCCCGTCGAGCGAGGCCACCGCAATCACTCCCCGCACCGCGTTCGTGACAAACAGGGGCTTCCCGTCCAGGGCGGCGCGCGGATAGCGCCCCTCCTGACCCCGCGCCAGCTCGAGCACCCGCGCCCGTCCGATGCCGGGCAGGATGCCGAGATCGAGCGCCGGGGTGCGTAACGTGTCGCCGTCCCACCAGAACAGGCTCCACACCGTCCCCTCCGCCACCGCGCCGGCGTGCGTAAGGAGCAGCGCGTCGTCCGCTTCGGCGACCTCGGCCTCGTCGGCGGCGTCCACGAAGCAGTCCCGCGCGGTCGTCTTGTGGGGATAGGGCGCGTGCGGCTCGGACGCCGTGATCACCGCGAGCGGCTCGAGCCCGCGGGGTGACAGCTCGCGCACCGTGACGGTCGCGCGACCGTCGCACACCTCAACCCGAAGGACGGCGTCGCCGGTCGCCGAAAACGGCGTCACCAGAGCCGCTACGTCTCGGGTGGGCCGTGGGAGCCCGAGCTCCGCGAGCGAGCGGCCGAGCCGGGCGAGGTGGCGGTCGAGAAACGGGATGCGCCCGTCACGCACCCGCATCGTCTCGATGAGACCGTAGCCCGCCCGCTCCATCCGCGGCAGTCTAGGGACTCCCAAACCCCTCGGCAAGTTGCCTAATAGCACGCGTTTTCACATGTTGTGGGCCCGCGACCTTCTCAGGGACTCCCCATGCGACTACGCCTGTGCGTGACGCCTTTCGCCGTGACGCTGCTCGCTTCATGCTCGCACGCCCCGCCGGCGGACTTCACGCCCGATCCCGGCCTCGTCGCGCAGATCCGCGAGATCCGCATCGCGCCCGCGTACGCGCGGGCCTGCCCGGGCACGGTCATCCCGACGACCTACGAGGCCGTGCTCGCGGACGGAGCGCGGGTGCCGTTCGCGCGCTCGTACGACAAGAAGCACCCGCCCCGGTTGCACGTCGTGTTTCTCGAGCGGTCGAGCCCCGACGCGGTCTCGCAGGAAGACGGCGACTGGGTGACGAGCGGGAATCCGCTCGCAACGGTGACGACGGGCTTCCGGCTCACGGCCACCCTGCTGGCGAAGCCGAGCGTCACGAATACCGTGGTGGTCCCACCCGACTACGGCTGCATGCGACACACGTTCAGCTTTGCGGGCGAGCCCGGTGGAGCGGGCCAGACCGGCGGTAACGGACCGGACGTCACCGTGCGGCTCGCGGTGCTGCGCTCTCCGTTCTACGACCGGCTGTTCGTCGCCGGGATCCAGGTCGGGCTTGCCCCCCCGTTCTATGTGTTAGGCGACGCGACCAGCGTGCCGCCGGCCGACTGGCTCGTCATCGAGTCGCGGGGCGGGCGCGGCGGGGCCGGCGTGCCGGGGACGAAAGGCTCGGATGGCGCCGCCGGGGCGGCCGGTTGCCCGGCGCAGCCCGGCGGGGCGGGTGGCGAAGGGGGCGGCGGCGGGCAGGGCGGGGCGGGCGGTCGCGGCGGTCGCATCAGCGTCGTCGTGCCCGCGGACGATCCCTTCCTGGCCGGCATCGTGGACGGGCGCAGTGCGGGCGGACCCGGCGGGCCTGGCGGTTCGGGAGGGCCCGGCGGCAAGGGGGGCAAGGGCGGCCAGGGCGGCACCGACGCGAGCAACCGCCGCTGCCCCGACGCGGCGGACGGCGCGCCCGGCAGGGACGGCGCCGCCGGGCCCGCCGGCGCGCAGGGCGCGTCGGGACCGCGCTCGTTCGTCGTCACCACGCCGATGAAAGAGGTGTTCGGAATCCAGGTCCCACCCGAGCTCGGATCACTGCTCGAGCGGTTGCAGCGCCGGCCTTGAAGTCGTATGACGTCGTCATCGTGGGGGCGGGCCACAACGGGCTCGTCACCGCGACGTATCTCGCCCGCGCGGGGATGCGCGTGCTCGTGCTCGAGCGCCGCGAGCTGGTGGGCGGCGCCTGCGTCACCGAGGAGCTGTGGCCCGGCTACAAGGTGTCGACGGCGTCCTACGTGAACAGCCTGCTGCGTCCCGAGATCATCCGCGACCTGGAGCTCGCCCGTCACGGCTTCGAGCTGTTGCCCCGGAGTCCGTCGTCCTTCACCCCCTTCCCCGATGGGCGCTTCCTGCTGATGGGACCGGACCAGGAGCTGACCCGTCAGCAGGTCGGCAAGTTCTCGCGCAAGGACGCCGCGGCGCTCCCGCGGTACGAGGCGATGCTCGAGCGCGTGGCCGCCTTCATCGAGCCGACGCTGCTCGAGACGCCGCCCGATCCGTGGTCCTTTCGGCCGCGCGATCTGGTCCGGATGGCGGGCCTGGGCTGGCGGTTCCTGAAGCTCGGGAAGGACGGGCCCGGGGCGCTCGAGATCCTCAGCGGCGCGGCGCGTCCCATCCTCGACCGCTGGTTCGAATCGGAGGAGCTGAAGATCGCGCTTGCGACCGACGCGATCATCGGCGCGATGGCCTCGCCCTCGGTGCCGGGCACCGCGTACGTGCTGTTCCACCACGTGATGGGCGAGTGCAACGGCGTGCGCGGGATGTGGGGCTACGTGCGGGGCGGGATGGGCGGCATCTCGAACGCGCTCGCCTCGGCCGCCCGCGCCCGTGGCGTAGAGATCCGCGTGAACAGCCCGGTCGCGAGGATCCTCGCCCGCGGCGGCCGCGTCGAGGGCGTAGCGCTCGAGGACGGCACCGAAGTCCGCGCGGCGCGCGTCGTCTCCAACGCGGACGCCCACGTCACCTTCCTGACGCTCCTGGATCCGGGCGAGCTTCCCCCGGAGTTCGTGGCGGCGGTGCGCGCTATCGACTATTCGAGCGCGTCGCTCAAGATCAACGTCGCCCTGTCCGAGCTCCCGGACTTCACCGCCGTGAGGCGCGAAGCAGGCACGCTTCCTCGCAACGCGCACATTCGCGGCACGATTCACATCGCGCCGACGCTCGACTACATGGAGCAGGCCTACGACGACGCCAAGTACGGGCGTCCGTCGGCCCACCCGATCCTCGAGTGCACCATCCCGTCGGTGGTGGACGACACCGTCGCGCCGCCCGGGAAGCACGTGATGTCGTTCTTCGTGCAGTACGCCCCTTACCGGCTGCGGAGCGGCACCTGGGACCAGCTGAAGGAGATCTTCGCCGACCGCTGCTTCGACCTCCTCGACGAGTACGCGCCCAATTTCAAGCGCGCGGTGATCGCACGGCAGGTGCTGTCGCCGCTCGACCTCGAGCGGCAGTTCGGGCTCACCGGCGGCAACATTTTCCAGGGGGCGATGACCTTGCCCCAGCTCTTCTTCCTCCGTCCCCTGCCCGGCTACGCGAACTACCGCTCGCCGATCAAGGGACTGTATCTCTGCGGCGCGGCGACGCACCCGGGCGGCGGTGTGATGGGCGCGTGCGGGTACAACGCGGCCCGGGAGATCCTCAGGGACGGCAAGCGGTGAGACGCGTCATCCGTCATCAGTCATTCGTCATCAGTCATCCACGTGAAGGGTTTCGCATGCGACCGATTCTGGGCGCGATCCTCGTCAGCCTCACGCCGCTCGCCCCTCTCGTGGCCCAGTCCAACGCCGAGCGGATGGCAAACGACGCGTACACGCGCTCCCACGACTACGACCTGATCCACCAGCGCATCGACGTTCGAAACTTCGATTGGGACTCGACGGCGCTCGACGGGCGCGTGACCACGACGCTCGTGGCGCTGCGTCCGGGACTCGACTCGGTGATCCTCGACGCCGGCAAACGGCTCGAGGTTCGGCGCGTCAGCGACCCGACGGGTGGCGCGCTGCGTGCGGCGGCGCACGGCGACACACTGGTCGTGTATCCCGCGCACGCCGTCGCGTTCCACGACACGCTGCGCTTCACAATCGACTATCACGCGCGCATCGACAACGGCCACGGCCTCACGTTCATCAAGGCCGACGGGCGGGAGCACCGGCCGCAGCAGATCTGGAGCCAGGGAGAGGAGCACGACAACCACCTCTGGTTTCCCACCTACGACTTCCCGAACGACCGGATGACCTGGGAGCTGACGGCGACCGTGCCCGCGGCGTACCGCGTGGTGTCGAACGGCCGGCTCGTGGCTGACCGGAAGAACGCCGGCGGCACCCACAGCGTGACGTGGCGCCAGGAACAACCGAGCGCCACGTACCTCGTGTCCCTCATCGTCGCGCCGCTCGTGAAGGTGAGCGACACGTGGCGCCGCGTCCCGGTGGACTACTACGTGTACCGCGCGGACTCGGCCCGCGCGCGCCGCCTGTTCGGCATCACGCCCGACATGATCGACACATACGCGCGGCTCACGGGCGTGAAGTATCCGTGGGCCAAGTACGCGCAGACGACCGTCGCCGACTTCTTCGGTGGCATGGAGAACGTGAGCGCCACTACGCTCATCGACGGCGTGCCGGACGACCGCGCCTACCTCGACCGCCCCTGGTACCAATGGATCCTGATCCCGCACGAGCTGGCCCACCAGTGGTTCGGGGACTACGTCACCACCGAGAACTGGGCGAACATGTGGTTGAACGAGGGGTTCGCCGAGTTCATGCCGGGGCAGTACTGGGGCGTGAAGCTCGGCCGGCGCGCCGAAGACGACTACTACCTCGACGAGTACCGGCAGTACCGGCAGATCGATGCCCAGCGCCGCATGCCGCTCGCGGCGCTCGGGTCGAACAACATCTATCCGAAGGGCGCGCTGGTGCTGCGGATGCTGCTGCGCTACCTGGGCCCGGAGCGCTTCTGGGCGTCGATCACCGTCTACCTCAGGCGCCACGCGCTCGGCAACGCCACCACCGACGACCTGCGCCAGGCGGTGCTCGACGCGACGGGCGAGAATCTCGACTGGTTCTGGGAGCAGTGGATGTACCAGGCGGGCCACCCGCAGTTTCTCGTCACGACGGCCTACGACACCGCCGGGCAGAAGCTGACGGTCACGGTCAAGCAGACCCAGGTCGACAGCGCGAAGGCCGACAGCACCGGGCTCCGGTACGAGACCCCGAGTGTGTTCCGGATGCCGCTGACGATCCGGGTCGCGACCGCCACAGGGGGGAGCGACGTGGTAAAGCGGGTGGCCCTGACGGTGCGCGAGCAGACGATTGAGATCCCGGGGCTCGCCGGCGCGCCGTCTATGGTCGTGTTCGACGACGGGAACGCGATCCTGAAGGAATTGATCTTCGACCAGCCCACCGCCTGGCTCGCGACCGAGCTGCGCCGCGATCCAGACCTGTGGAACCGCGAGTGGGCGATCGAGCAGCTCGCGACCCGCACCGCCGACACGGCGGCCGCGGCCGCGCTGGCGTGGGCGGCGACCTCGGCCGACTACTTCCTGACGAGGGTCGGCGGGGCGGAGGCCCTCGCCCGCTTCCCGCGCGCGACGGCGGAGGCACCCCTCGCCGCAGCCCTCCGCGATACGTCGGCGCGGGTCCGCCGGGCCGCGCTGACGGCGTTGGACCAGTTCGCGGGAGGGGACGCCCGGATCGCGGCGCTCGCGCGCGCGGCGTTCCAGGCCGATCCCAGCTACGAGGTGCACGCGGCGGCCCTCGCCGTTCTCGCTCACGCCGACTCCACGGCGCGCGACAGCGCCGTCGCGGTGGGGCTCGCGACGCCCTCCTATCAGGACGTGATTCGGGAGGCGGCCTACCGCATCATCGCGCACACGGGAGACACGAGCGCCATACCACGGGTCGAGGGGCTGCTCGGCGACGGTCAATTCCCGGCGCACGTGCTCGCCGCGCTGGCGGGGGGCGGCAGCGCGCACGCCCTCGACGTGCTCACCGCGCACCTCGACGACGAGCGCGCGTACGTCCGCGGCTGGGTGGTCGACGCGTTTCGGTTCACGCTACCGCGCCCGCTGGGTCTTGAGCGGCTGAAGGCGGTCGCCGGCAAGCTCAAGTACGCGGATACCCGGAAGCGTGTGGGAGACGTGCTGCAGCAGCTCGAGAAGCCCGGCTCGGACGACGAGTAGGCATCAAGGTCTTCGGAAGAACCGTCCGAGCCCCGTCGCCTGGGCGAAGGCCTCCCAGGTGCGCGGCAACCGCGGAGCGTCCTGAATGTACGGCCGGCACTGTTCGGGGTCGACCCGCACGTCGTGAGCGTTGGTCAGCCGGTAGTCCCGTTGCAGGAGCTGCAAGTCTGGTCCGTAATAGGACTCGGTGATCTCCTTCACCGGCGTGTCGTCGCAGGCGGTTTGGAACGAGCTCTGGAAACGCCGGACCAGGACCGTGCGCCCGCCCTCGTCGAAGTAGTAAGAGTCCAAGACGAACCAATCGCCGGATCGGCTCGTCGGCGACTCGGAGGCGAAGCGGACCTTCCCGCTGGCGACTTCCAGCACGGCGTAACTCACGTCCGTCTCTTCGGGCCAGGCACTGGTGTCGCGGACCGTGACGACGCTGTCGCCGACGGCGGCGAACAGTCGCGGCCGTGGCGCGTTGCCGTGCACCTGCGAGTCGATCCGCAAGCGCAGTGCCCTGATCTTGCGGACGCGCGCCGAGTCGGCCCCGGTGCGCGCGGGCACCGCACGGGGCTCTGCATCCGCAGCTGTGCTCCCGGTGTCGCGCGCGACCTGAGAAACCCGCTGTTCACCGTTTGAGCGCGGCTCGCGTCTCGAGCACGCGCAGGCGAGCACGATCGCGATGGCACACCCATAGACCCTTGTCATCGTTAGTCCTCTTGCACAGCGGGTTGAGCGCTTGCGGCGGAGCGCCGCCACCAGTACAGCGGCAGTCCCGCGAGCATCAGCGCCGCACCCACAGCGGAGTCACGCGGCTGCTCCCGAGCGGTGTTGATCACGAGCCAGAGCGAGAACAAGATGAACAAGATCGGCGTGACCGGATACCCCCACGCCTTGTAGGGCCGGGGCAGGTCCGCCGCCTTGTAGCGCAACCGGATCACGGCCCCGCAAGACAGGGCGTAGAAGACGAACCCCGACAGGACGACGTAGGTGAAAAGCCGGTTGTAGGTGTCCCTCCACGAAGGCTCGGTCGAGATCCATGTCAGCGCGATCGCGACGCCGCCCTGCATGATGAGCGACGGGGCTGGTGTGAGAAACCGGGAGTGCACCCCGCCCAGCCAACGCGGTAGGAGTCCGTCCCGCGCCATCGCGTAGGGTATGCGCGCCGCAGCGAGGACCTGGCCGTTGTTCGAGCCGAGCGTCGCCGTGAGAATCGCCACGGCGACGAGCGCGGCACCGGCGCGCCCCATGGTGACCTGGGCCGCATCGGACGCGACAAGAGATGACGCCGCCATCCGGGCGGGCGAGAGCACGTAGGCGAACGAGGCGGTGACGAGGCAGTAGAGCGCGATCGCGATCAACGTGGAGAAAAGGACCGAGCGTGGCAGGTTGCGCTCCGGGTCCTTCACTTCGCCCCCCACGTAGGTGATCTCGATCCAGCCGTCGTAAGCCCAGAGCGCTGCCAGCATCGCCACCCCGAACGGCGCGATGAGAGAGGCCAGCGGAGCATGCGGCCATACAGGCGAGAAGTTCTCGACGTTCCCGCCCGGCCCCACGAACCCCACGGTAATCAACACAGCCAACAGGCCGATCTTGATCAGGGTGAGGACGTTTTGGATGAGGACCCCGAGCTTGACGCCCAGCGAGTTCAGCACCGTGAGGGCGACGATGGACACGATCGCCACGGCCTTGACCCCGGTGTCCGCCAGCGGCACGAAGAACCCGAGATAGGTCGCGAATCCCACGGCGATGGCGGCAATCGAGGCCGGGTTGATCACGACTCCCGCGGTCCACCCGTACAGGTAACCCCAAATCGGCCCGTACGCCTTGGTCAGGTAGACGTACTGGCCGCCGGCCTCCGGCATCGCGGCGCCCAGCTCGGCGACCGACAGCGCGCCCAGGAGGGAGACGAACCCGCCCACGACCCAGACGAGGATCGCCGGTGCGGTGGCACCGAGCCCGGCGGCAATCGTGCTCGGCACGATGAAAATGGCCGACGCGACGATCGTGCCGACGTTGATCATCGTCGAGTCGAGGAGACCGAGCTGCCGCTTCAGCTCCGCCATCAGCGCCTGGCTCCCGTGAGGTCCGGTAGGATACGGGAGGGGGGAGACCGTCGCAAGCAAGCGGCGATAGATTGTTGGCCCTATGGCCAGCACCGGTGTGTCGTCGTTCACCGCCCCCGGCTCCTACTGGCAGGCGAGTCGCGCACCTCGCTACAGCCTGCTGTTCGCCCTGCCACTGCTCCTGTTCTACCAGACCCTCGCGGTGCTGCTGTCGCACGGCGCCCGCTCGGTCCGCAACGGTGCGGACGTGATCCTGCAGAGCGTGTTCGTCGCGCTCGCGGGCACGTGGGGCCCGCTGCTGTTCATGGTCTGCCTCATCGGCGTCGGACTGTGGCTCGTGACGGGCGACATGCGTGCCCACGGCTCGCGTCTGCGGGCCGGGGTCTTCTGCGGCATGATGGGCGAATCGATCCTGCTCGCGCTGCTGTTCGGTCTGGCGGTGGGGAGCGCCACGTCGGGCGTGCTCGGACTGCTGCAGACGCTCGCGATCCCGCCGGCGCGCCAGCTCGACTCGTGGACGCGCCTGATGGTCTCGCTCGGTGCCGGGATCTACGAGGAGTTGCTGTTCCGGGTGGTCCTGGTGGGTGCGCTCGCCGCCGCGTGCCGCGCGCTGCTCGGCTGGCGCCCCGTCTCCGCGGGCGCGGCGGCCACGCTCCTGGGCGCGGCGGTTTTCTCCGCCTTCCACTACATCGGCCCCTACGGCGACCGGCTGCAGCTCTACTCGTTCGTCTTCCGGATGATCGCAGGGCTGTTCTTCTCAGCGCTGTACCTGGCGCGCGGTTTCGGGATCACGGCGTGGACGCATGCGCTGTACGACGTCTTACTGCTGGGAATCCAGTAGACAGATCTCAGACGGACAGAAAAGGCAAAAGCTAGACGCACAGACGCACGGCGGTGAACAGGTGGTAGGAGTCAGGCACGGCCTTCCTGACTCCGACATCCTGTTTACGACTGCGCGTCTGTGCGTCTACCTTTTGCCTCCCCTGTCAAGCTGTCTGCTGTCTGCCGTAACCTGAACCTTTGAATCTTGCCGGTCGCCGTCTTCGGCAGCTCTTCCACGAATACAACCCACCGCGGGTACTTGTAGGGCGCGAGCCGCGACTTCACGAACAGCTTCAGCTCCTCCTCGAGCGCCGCCCCGGGGGCGTGGCCGCGCGCCAGCACCACGAACGCCAGCGGCTTCACGAGCTCGTCCTGGTCGGCCGCGCCCACGACCCCCGCCTCCACCACCGCCGGGTGCTCGGCGAGCGCGCTCTCCACCTCGGCCGGCGACACCCACATCCCACCCGCCTTGATCATGTCGTCGCTGCGGCCGGCGTACCAGAAGTACCCGTCCGCCTCGCGGCGATACTTGTCCCCCGTCCGGACCCACTCGCCCTGGATCGTCTGCGTCGTGCGCTCGTGTTGGTTCCAGTAGCACGAGCACGCGCTGTCGCCCTTCACGAGCAGATGGCCGACCTCGCCCGCCGGCACGTCGCGCCCCTGGTCGTCGACGATCTTCGCCTCGTAGCCCGGCACGAGCGTGCCGCTCGACCCGGGCCGCACCTGCCCGCGCCGGTTGGCGATGAAGGTGTGACACATCTCGGTGGAGCCGATCCCGTCGAGGATCTCGAGCCCGAACGTCTCGCGCCACCGCTCGTAGATCGGCCTGGGCAGCGGCTCGCCCGCGGAGAGACACAACCGCACGGAGCTGAGGTCGTAGGTCCGCTGCGCGCCCGCGACCTGCAGCAGAGCGGCGAACGCGGTGGGGACGGCGAAGAACAGCGTGGGCCGCTCGCGCGTGATGATCTCGAAGACCTTCGCGGGCTCCGGACGACCGGGCTCGAGCACGGTCGCAGCGCCGACGTGGAACGGGAAGTACAGCGCGTTGCCCAGGCCGTACGCGAAGAAGAGCTTCGCCACCGAAAACGTGCGGTCCTCGGGACCAATCTCGAGCACGTGCCGGCCGAACCCCTCGCAGCACACGAGCATGTCGTGGTGCAGGTGCACCGCGGCCTTCGGTGTCCCGGTGGTGCCGGACGTATAGAGCCAGAAGGCGACGTCGTCCTTCGTCGTGCCGGCAGGCGCGAGGTCGTCGGGTTCGTCGGCCACCAGGTCCTCCAGCGCCAGCTGCCCCACGCCGGCGCGGCCCGCGACCACGAGGTGGCGCGGGAACGCGAGACGGCTTCGGACGGCCTCGACCGCCGGCGCCAGCTCCTCGCCCACGATCGCGACCTCGGCGCGGCTGTCGTTGAGGATGTACTCGTAGTCGCGCGGCGTGAGCAGCGTGTTCGTGGGGACCGGGACCGCGCCGATCTTCAGGGCGCCCCAGAACGCGTAGACGAATTCCGGGCAGTCGGGAAGCAGCAGCATGACCCGCTGCTCCATCCGGACGCCGAGCCGGGTCAGGGCGTTGCCCACGCGGTTGACGCCGGCCGCCAGGTCCCCGTAGGTGAGCGTGCGCCCGCCGCGGACGATGGCCAGCCGCCCGCCCCGCCCCTCCCGCACGTGACGGTCCACGAACCACGCCGCGGCGTTGAAGTCGCGCGGGATGTCGCTCATGGGTGAGAACCTACCTGTCCGCGCGCCCCTCACCATCCCCGCCCTTACGGGCGGGGCCATGACGGTTCCGGAAACCCGCTCCGACCCCCGAAACCCCCGCCCTCACGGGCGGGGCCATGGCGCAATGTCTGGACCCTCACGGCGTCGGAATGAGCCATCCGATCGGCGGCGCCTTATTGATCTGCGCCGGCGGAGTGCGGGACCACGTGCATCTGTACGTCTCGCTCGGACCACGGCTATCTCTTGGGAGTCTCGTGAGCGCCCTGAAGGCCAACTCGTGTCGCTGGGTCCACGAGACATTCCCGCACCTGCGACTGTTCGCGTGGCAGAAGGGATATGCCGCGTTTTCGGTAAGCAAGCGCTCCGAACACAGGCTCATCTCATACATCCGAAACCAGGAAGCTCATCATCGCGAGGAGACATCCGCTGGGGAACTGAATCGGCTATTGACTCCGCACGGCGTCAGGGCGCCTTCATTGCCCCGCCCGTAAGGGCGGAGCCTACCCCCTACTCCCATCCCGGCCGGCGGCTATCTGCCACCACCCATGCGCTCCTCGTACACGGCCCGTGCCGCCGCGAGCTGCCGGAGCACGGCCTCCCGTTCCTCCGGCGTGTTCCACGCCGTGTGGGCGCGGGCCGCCTGCTCGAGGCGATCGATCCAGCGCGCGAAGAACAGCGCATCCTCGACTGACCGCACGGGCTCGTCGCCGACGCGGACGTAGATCGGACTGGTCGACGCGAACGGGTACCCGTCGAGCACCGGCAGCTCCGACCGCTCGGCATATGCGCGCAGCAGGTACCACCCGCTCTCGGTCACGGGGAGGGCGATCGTCCCGCGCGCCACCGTCCGGTCGCCGGACAACGGGATCGTCGCCACGATGCGGCCGTTGCCGACGATCTCCAGATGATCCACCGGCACGCTCGAGCGCAGGCTCGCGCGCGCCGTCAGGTGGTGCGTCTCGCCCTCCCCTCCCCCTCCCCCTCCCCCTCCCCGCGGCAGGCGAATCTCGTCGCCGATCTCGCGGCCGCCGAGAGTGAACTCGAGCAGCGGCGCGTTGGTGACGAACGTACGGCCCGCTTTGATGGCGGCCATCCAGCGCCAATGCTCGAGTGTCGGTCCGGTGTTCGCGAACACCCGCACCAGCCCGGGCGGCCCGCGGAGCGACGCGAAGTTCGGGAACGCGTCCGTCCCCGCCCCCGCCGGGAGCCGGAAACCGCAGTTCAGGAGCCGGTACCAGATGTCGGACGTGATGAGATGGTCCGAGTATCCCATCACCTCGATGTAATCCACCTTGCCGAGCGCCACGTCGGCCGGCAGCTCGTCGGTGAGCGGCTCCGCCGTGTCCGCCGGATCGGGCTTCACGTCGAACGGGTGCACGTACCCCACGAGCGCGCCCTGCGCGTGCGCCAGGTCGGCCATGTCGGCGTTGGTCGGAGCGAGGCTGGCGGCGGCCGTGTTGGGGTAGCCGACGTACTCGGGAAGGATGTAGTGGTCCGTGAGACCCAGGAACGCGATGTGACCCCAGTAGCTGGTGTGGTACTCCTGGCCGTGCATCAGGAGATACCCCGGCGTGGACGCAGGGTCTCGATCCGTCCGGAAGTACGCGATATCGGGGATCCGCTGCTCCTTGTTCACCACAAGGTCTTCCACGACGTGCAGGTCCTCGGCGCGCGCCTGGAAGGCGAGGCGCGTCGGCGTATTGCGGTACGCTCCACCGTAATTCATGTGCACGTGCAGGTCGCCGCTCCACCACCCGCCAGCGCGAAGGTCTGCGAGCCGCTCGAGCACGACGCGCCGGGTGACGGTGCGCCCGGCGCCGACCGTGAGGTCCGCGCGCGCGACGCGGTACTCCGGCCCGCGCCACACCTCGACGCGGACTCTCCCCACCGGCACGGTGACGTCGGCCGTCCCCGCGGTGTGGAAGTACGCGTACTCGAACGCGCGCTCGGTGCGGTCGAATGCCTCGTCCGCGTGCCACCACGCGTCGTCGGGGGCATACCCCCGCCCGTCCGGGCGGGTGACCGAGACACGAGCGGCCATCGGATGGCCGGTCCCATCCACGATGACGATCCGCAAGCGTCCCACCGGCTCCCGGTAGCGGCGCTCCGTGGCCACGACGCGCTGCTGCCGCGCGCCCGGGACATCGACGATCCAGAGCGACGTATTCCCGTCCTCGTTCGAGACGTAGGCGATGTGCCTGCCGTCGCGCGACCAACGCGGCGCGGTCGCGTCGAATTCCCCATACGTGAGCGGGAACACGTCGCCGCCCTCGCTCGTCATCAGCCACAGCTGGTTCCATTGGCGGCCGAGGTAGGAGCTATACACGACGCGCTTGCCGTCGGGGGACCAGTCCGGGCGGGCCTTCCACGTGGTCTCCTCGTACCGGAGCTCGCGTGGCGTCGCCCCCGGGTGCGCCGCCATCCGCCAGAAGCCGCCCGAGCCGTGAATGTGGCCTCGGTTCGAGACGAAGATGAGCTCGCGGCCGTCCGGAGACCACGTCGGCGAGAGGTAGTGATCCCACGGGCTGTAGTAGTAGCGGGGCAGCCGGCTGTCGCTGTCTTCCGTCAGCCGCGTGATCTCGCCGCTCTCCGGAACGATCGTGAAGATGTGCCAGCGCTCGTTGTAAACCGACGAGACGAACGCGATCCGTGAGCCGTCGGGGGACCAGCGCGGCTCGAGATTCACCGCGCCGTTCGCCGTGAGGGGCCGCACCGCACCGGACCCGAGCTCGAGCAACTCCAGCTCGATCGCGTCGTGTGCGTAGCGCGCGAACGCGACGAACCGGCCGTCCGGTGACCAGTCGGGTTGGTAGTCGTACCCGGGGCCAGTCGCGAGCTGCTCCGCGCGGGTCGAGCCGATCCGCTGGCGCCACAGTGCGCCCTGCATCGAGTAGATCAGTTCCGTCCCGTCGGGCGACCACGTGACCGCGCTCGGCCCGGTCGTCGCCTGCGGGACGTACATCTCGCGCCAGTAGTAGGCGTGCGGCACGGCGACCTGCCGGAGCACCGGCTCGCGCTGGGCGAGGACGCTGCGAGGAGCGAACAGCACGCCCCAACCGAGCGTCAGGCGCAAAAGCACAGACGACGGTTTGACGGCAGGACGGAAGGATGCGGCGGTCGCCGGCCGTGCCATCATTCCGTCATTCCGTCCTTGCGTCGTTCTGGGGCTTGAGATACAGCCCCTTCGGGTCGAGCACGTGCCGCAGCAGGTGCAGGTCGGTCTCGTTCGGCGGCGCGACGTCGGCAAGCCGCGAACGGCGGGCCAGCGGCCAGGCCACGCCGGCCTGCACGTGCGCCGCGTCCACGCCGGGATAGAGGGCCGCGAGCACCATCTCCCCGCTCGCCTCGTCGGCCTCGAGGATCGCCTTGTCGGTGATGACCTTCACCGGTCCCGCTCCCGGCACGCCCAGCTCGCGCCGGGTCTTGCCGGCAGGGCGCTGGCCCGGGCTGGTGATGAAGTCCACTCGCTCGGGGAACGCACGCGCGTTGAGCTTAGCGACGACTAGCGTGCGCTGCGCGTGCACCGCGATCTCCGCCGCGCCTCCCGACCCCGGCAGCCGCACCCTGGGCCGCTCGTACGGCCCGATGACCGTCGTGTTGATGTTGCCGTAGCGGTCCACCTGCGCCCCTCCCAGGAAGCCGACTTCGATCCGCCCGTTCTGCAGAAATAGTTGAAACACGTCCGCCATGCCGCACACCATGAGCGAACCGGTGACGAGCGCCGGGTCGCCGATCGACATGGGCAGGCGCTCGGGTGCTGCCCCCACGGCGCCCGACTCGTAGATCAGGACGAGGTTGGGCGCGTGCGTCGCACGCGCCAGGTTGCAGGCGAGATTCGGGAGCCCGATCCCGACGAACACCACCTCGCCGTCGGCGAGCTCGCGCGCCGCGACGGTGGCCATCATCTCGTCCGGCGTGTACGCTGGGTTAGAAGCCGTAGTTCACCGCGCCGCAGAGTCGCTCGTTCGCCTTGAGCCGTGCGGCCAACCCCGGCTGTTTCCGCATGTAGGCAGCGCGGTCGGGCACACCGAAGACGAACTCGTCGAGGTAGCGCTCGAACCGCGCCGGGTCTCGGGAGATCCCCTCCCACGTCACGTAGAAGTCGTTGTCACGATCGTAGTAGCCTTGCGCGTACGACGGATGGGCGCCCCACGGCTCGACCACCACGGCGTCCACGATCATGGCGGGAATCACGGTCCGATTCGGGTCGGCGCGGATCACGGCTTCGTCCACGAGCTCCTCGACCACCACGATCACGCGCTCCGAGGCGAATGCCGCCTCCTGCTGCACGCCGGCGAGCCCCCAGATCTGCGTGTCCCCCGCCGCGTCGGCGCGCTGGGCGTGCACGATCGTGACGCCCGGATTGAGGGCCGGCACGGTGGCCAGTGCTTCACCCGTATACGGACACGTGACCGATCGGATGCGCGGGTTGGCGGTCGGCAGATCGGTGCCCATATAGTTTCGTAGCGGCCAAAAGGGCAGCCGCGCCGCCCCGGCGGAAAACCGGGCGACCATGCCGAAGTGCGAGTATTCCTCGATCTCGAGCTCCCCCGCGCTCTTCCCTTCCACCGCGCGTCGGAACGCATGCAGCGAGCCGACGCCAGGGTTCCCCGCCCACGAAAACACCAGCTTGCGGGCGCAGCCGGCCGCGATCAGCTGGTCGTAGATCAGATCCGGGGTCAGCCGGGCGAGCGTGAGATCGCGCCGCCCCTGCCGGATGATCTCGTGCCCGGCGGCGAAGCAGATGAGATGGGTGAACCCCTCGATGACCACGGTGTCGCCGTCGTGCACGAACCGGGAGATCGCGTCGCGCATCGGCATCACTTTGGAAGTGCTATACGTCATCCGTTATCCGTTCTCCGTCGTCCGTAAAGGCGGCTCCGGTGGTGGAAGGGTCATGGTGTTACGGATGACGGACAACGGATGACGGACGACGCCTAATCCGTCATCTCCCTCAAGCACTCGTCGATGATCCCCAGCGCCGTATCCACGTCGTACTCGTCGACCACGAGCGGCGGGGCGAGCCGCAGCGCGCTTCTCCCCGCGCCGAGCAGCAGCAGGCCTCGCCGGAACGCCCGGGCCACGAGATCGTGCGGGAGCTCGGGCGCGGGCTCCCGCGTGCCCCGGTCCTTCACGAACTCCACGCCGATCATCAGCCCCCGCCCGCGCACATCGCCGATGGACTGGTATTTTTCCTGCAGCCGTTCGGCGCCCGCGAGCACCCGCTCGCCGATCCGCGGCACGTTGGGGAGCAGCTCGCGCTCGACGACGTCGAGCGTGGCGAGGGCAGCCGCGCAGCACACCGGGTTGCCGCCGAAGGTGCTGCCGTGGGCGCCCGGCTGCCACTTCATGATCGACTCTTTCGCGATGATCGCCCCGATCGGCATGCCGCTCCCCAGCCCCTTGGCCGCGAGCAGCACGTCGGGCTCGATGTCCTCGTACTCGCAGGCGAACATCCGGCCGGTCCGCCCGATGCCGCTCTGCACCTCGTCGCACACCAGCAGGATGCCGTAGCGGTCGCACAGCTGACGCAGCGCCTTGACGTAGCCCGGCGGCGGGACGACGTAGCCGCCCTCGCCTTGGATGGGCTCCACGAAGATCGCCGCGACGCTCTTCGGGTCGAGTCGCTTGACGAACAGGTCGTCTTCGATGGACGACACGCACCGCATGGTGCAGGCGGGCTCCCCGCGACAGAAGTCGCAGCGGTAGCGGTAGCCGTAGGGGACGTGGTACACCTCGGGGAGGAACGGCGCGAATCCGGCGCGCTGGATCGCCTTGCTGGCGGTGAGGCTCATGCCACCGTAGGTGCGGCCGTGGAACGCGCCCGTGAACGCCACCAGCGCCGGCCGCCCGGTCGCGTGGCGCGCGAGCTTGATCGCGCCCTCGACGGCCTCGGTGCCCGAGTTCGTGAGGAACACCCGCTTCTTGCTCGGCCCCGGCGCAAGCTGGGCGAGCCGCTCGCACAGCGCGGCAAAGCCCTCGAAGTAGAAGTCGCTGCCGCAGATGTGGAGGAACCGCGCCGCCGCGTCCTGGATCGCGCGCACCACCTTGGGGTGACCGTAGCCCGTCGAGGCGACGGCGATCCCCGCCATGAAATCCAGGTAGCGGTTTCCGTCCACGTCTTCGACCACCGCGCGCTCGCCCCGCGCGATCACGAGCGGGTACTCCTTCGGGTACGACGTCGAGGCCCAGCGGTCCTGGCGCTCGACGATCTGCCTCGCCTTAGGCCCGGGCGGTGGAGCCACGATGCGGGGATAATCCCGCGCGGTCTTCGCCACCGGTGCGGCGCTCATCGCGACTCCTCGATGACGGTCCGGCTTTGCTCCCGCACGAACTGCGCGACGTAGTACGGCCCGCACCCGCCCTTCCCGGTCGCCCCCGATCCCTTCCAGCCGGTAAACGGCTGCGCCCCCGGCCACGCACCCGTCGTGGCGCCCGTTCGTTTGTTCGCGTAGCACACCCCTGCCTCGATCTCGTCGAAGAACCGCTCGATCTCGCCGGGCTGCTGCGAGAAGATCCCGGCCGTGAGGCCGTACTCCGCTTTGTTCGTCTCCGCGATCGCCTGGTCGAGCCCCGACACCTCCCCGACCGCGAGGATCGGAACGAACAGCTCCTCGGAGAACAGCGACGAGCCGAGCGGCAGCTCGGCGACCGTGGGCGCGACGAAGGTGCCTCGGTCGAATATCCCACGCGACAGGCGCTCCCCCCCGAGCAGGATCCGGCCCTCGCGCCGAGCGCGGGCCACGGCGCCCTCGAAGCGCGCGACCCCGTCCTGGTTGATCACCGGCCCGAAGAACACGTCTCGCGCAGTCGGGTCGCCCAGGGTGATCGCCTTCGTCCTGGCAAGCAGCTTCTCGAGGAATGGCGCCTTGACCCGGCGGTGCACGTACGCCCGCGACGTGGCGCTGCACTTCTGGCCCTGGAGTCCGAACGCGGAGCGCATCACGCCCTCCGCCGCGGCGTCGAGGTCGGCGCTGTCCATCACCACCGCCGCGTTCTTGCCGCCCATCTCGAGCAGGCACGGCTTGATCCACGACTGCGACACACCCGTGAAGATGCGCATCCCGACCGCCTTCGAGCCGGTGAACACCACGCCGTCCACGCCGGCGTGGCGCCACAGCGCCTCACCCGCCTCCTCGCCCGTTCCCGACAGATAATTGAACACGCCCGCCGGCAGCCCGGCGTCCCGGTACACCTCGTACAGCTTGAGGCCGGTCCACGGCGCGTCTTCCGCCGGCTTGTACACGACGGCGTTGCCCGTGACCAACGCCGCGGCGGACATCCCTGTCGAAAGGGCCAGCGGGAAGTTGAACGGCGCGATGCACGCGAACACGCCGTAGGGCCGGAGCACGTCGGTGTTCCGCTCTACCGGCGTGACCCTCGCCATCTGGCGCACGAACCCGTCCGCATCCTCCAGCTGCTGGCAGTAGTAGTCGATCAGGTCCGCCGACTCCTCGGCGTCCCCCATCGACTCGAGCCGGCTCTTCCCTACCTCGAGGCTCATGATCGCGGCGAGCTCGAACTTGCGCTCGCGAATGAGGCCGGCCGCCGCGTGGAGCGTCGCCACGCGGGCGCGCCAGCCCCGCTTCGCCCACGCCGTCTGGGCCGCCTTCGCGGCCGTCACGGCTCGGTCCACGTGCGCGGACGTCGCGGCGGCGAACCGCCCCAGCACCATGCCGGTGTCGATCGGCGACGTGTCCACGATGGGCGCGGCGCCGGACACGACCGCCTCACCCCCGATGTGCAGGGCATAGTCCCGGCCGAGCTGCGCCCGCACCCGGGCGAGCGCCTCGTCGAACTGGCGATGAAAGAGCTCCCAGTCGACGTTGGCGGACGTGTAGGTGATCTTGAATTGCGCCGGGGCTGTCGCTGTCATAGGCCCTCCAGAGTTGTCAGTCGTCAGTGGTCAGTTACTGACGACTGACGACTGACAACTCTCTTCACCGTCGTTTCCATCGCCGCCGCAAACCGCTGCACGATTTCGTCGATCTCGCGCTCGGTGATGATGAACGGCGGGGCGATCATCACCAGGTCGCCGTTCTCCCCGTCCGCGTGACCGACGTTGGGCCAGACGATCAGACCCGCGGCCAGCGCCGCCTCCGTGAACGCCTCGGCGAACCCGGCGACCCGCGGGAACGGGGCGCGCGTCGCCTTGTCCTCGACGAATTCGACCCCTGCGAGCAGCCCGCGCCCCCGCACGTTCCCGACATGCGGCAGCTCCCGCAGAGTCGCGAGGCGGCGCTGCAGCACCGCGCCCAGCTCGGCGCACCGCTCCACGAGCTTGTGCGCCTTCAGGTACCGCACTGCCGCGAGTCCCGCGGCGCATGCGACCGGATGATGTGAGAACGTCTGGGCGTGCATGAAGCTCCCGGACCCGTTGGCGATGACGTCGACGATCCGCTCGGGGGCGGCCACGGCGGAGAGCGCCGCGTAGCCGCCCGAGATCCCCTTCCCCAGCGTCATGATGTCCGGCGTTGCGCCGTATTGATCTATCGCCCACCACGTGCCGGTGCGGCCGGCGCCGCACAGGATCTCGTCGGCGATGAAGAGCACCTGGTGGCGGTCGCAGATTTCGCGAATCCGCGTGAAGTACTCCGCCCGCGGCGTGGAGGCGCCGGTCGAAGACCCTCCGACCGGCTCGGCGATGAACGCGGCCACCTGGTCGGGACCGACCCGCCGAATCGCCTCCTCCAACGCGGCGCCGCTGCAAATCGGGCACCCGGCGTCATGACCGCCACAGGGACAGCGGTAGGGATAGGACGCGGGGATGCGATGCACGTCCACCAGCCACTCGCGGTAGAACGTCTTGTAGTGCTCGCGCGCGGACGCGGAGAGGGCGAGCAACGTGTTGCCGTGATACGCGGGCGCGAGCGCGATGATCTTATGCTTCTTGGGCAGCCCGCGCTCCACCCAGTACTGCCGTGCCAGCTTCAGGGCTGCTTCCACCGCTTCCGAGCCGGAGGAGAGGAAGTACAACTTGTCGAGGTCCCCTGGGAGGGTGACCGCGAGCTCCGCGGCGAGCGCCTCGACGGGCTCATGGGTGAACGTGGTGGCGGAGACGTAGCCGAACTGACGGGCCTGGCCGGCCAGCGCCCGTGCCATGTCCGGGTTGGCGTGGCCCAGGTTCGCGACGAACGCGCCGCCGCACGCGTCGAGATAGCGCGTTCCGCGCTCGTCATATAGCCAGCAGCCCTCCCCCCGCACGATGCGCGGGTACGAGCGCCCCAGCTTGCGGTAGAAGACATGGCTCGCGGGATAGCGGAAGGCGCTCATGGCCTACAATACTACACGGGCCCCCCGCTGGTCGCTGCCCAACCGCAAGGGGCTAGCTTTGTCGGCTGGTCCACCCCCTCACGGAGTCCCTCATATGCGCGCACTCTGGCGTCTGTTGGTCGCAGTCGGTCTCTTCGGGCTCGCTCCCGACCGCTCGCCCGGCCAGACCGGCGTCGTCACGCCGAACGAGAACCTCGTGACCGACGGGATTCCGCCAGTGCCCGCCACGATCGCCGAGACCGCGCGACGCTACAGCGAGTTCCGGTCCGCGTCCTCCTGGGACTGGCACCCGACGCGCCGCGAGATGATCATCGGCACCCGGTTCGGTGACGCGCCGCAGCTGCATCGCGTGAAATTTCCCGGCGGCGCGCGCACGCAGCTCACCTTCTTCCCCGATCCCGTGTCCGGCGCTTCGTACCAGCCGACCACGGGCCGCTACATCGTCTTCACGAAGGATGTGGGCGGAGCGGAGTTCTTTCAGAAGTATCGCTATGACGTCGCCACCGCCGAGATCACGTTGCTGACTGACGGGAAGTCCCGCAACACCGGCGGCGCATGGTCGCACGGCGGGGAGCGCTATGCCTACATGTCCACGCGCCGCGACGGGCGCGACCTCGATCTCTGGGTGATGAACCCCAGCGATCCCGCGACCGATCACCTGGTGGTCCAGCTGGAGGGCGGCGGGTACGCGCCGGCCGACTGGTCCCCCGACGACCGCCGGATCCTGCTGCACCAGGGCGTCTCGGTGAACGAGAGTTACCTGTGGCTGGTGGATGTGGCGACGGGCCAGAAGACGCTCCTTACGCCGCAACAGGGGACCGACTCGGTGGCCTACGGCGGCGCCCAGTTCAGCCGCGACGGCAAGGGGATCTACGTCACGACCGACCGCGGCTCGGAGTTCCAGCGCTTAGCGTATCTCGATCTCGCGACCGGGCAGTACCGCGTCCTCACGGGCGCCATCCCCTGGGACGTGGACGAGTTCGCGCTCTCTGCGGACGGCCGCTGGATCGCGTTCGTCACGAACGAGGAAGGGATCGGCATCCTGCACGTGATCGACGCCGCGACGGGCGCGGAGCGGCGCGTGCCGAAGATCCCCTCGGGCGTCGTGTCGGGCCTCCGCTGGCGCAAGGGGGCCAGCGAGCTGGGCTTCACCCATACGTCGGCGCGCTCCAACCCGGACGCCTATTCGCTCGACCTCACCACCGGCAAGCTGGTCCGCTGGACCGAGAGCGAGACCGCGGGACTCAACACGGCCGAATTCGCCGAGCCCGAGCTCATCCACTGGACGAGCGTCGACGGGCGCTCCATCTCGGGCTTCCTGTACAAGGCGCCCCCCCCCCGCTTCCCCGGGCGGCGGCCCGTGATGGTGAGCATCCACGGCGGGCCCGAGGGCCAGTCACGCCCCGGCTTCCTCGGCAGGACCAACTATCTCGTGAACGAGCTCGGGATCGCGGTGATCCTCCCGAACATCCGCGGCTCGACGGGCTACGGCAAGACGTTCGTGAAGCTCGACAACGGGGTGCGGCGCGAGGGGGCGTACCGGGACATCGGGGCGCTGTTCGACTGGATCCGCGCCCGAGCCGACCTCGATGCGGATCGCGTGCTGGTGACCGGCGGCAGCTACGGCGGCCACATGACCCTCGTGACCGCGACGCTCTACAACGACCGGGTCTGCTGCTCGGTGGACGTCGTGGGCATCTCGAACCTCGCCACGTTCCTGAAGAACACCTCGGGCTACCGACAGGATCTGCGGCGGGTAGAGTACGGGGACGAGCGTGATTCCACCATGCGGGCCTGGATGGAGCGCACCGCCCCGATCAACAACGTGGAGAAAGTCACCAAGCCGCTGTTCATCGTGCAGGGCATGAACGATCCGCGCGTCCCGCGCAGCGAGGCCGAGCAGATGGTGGCGGCGTTGAAACAGCGCCACGTGCCGGTCTGGTACCTGATGGCCAAGGACGAGGGCCACGGGTTCCGCAAGAAAGGCAACGTGGACTTTCAGTTCTACGCGACGATCCTCTTCACGGAGCGGTACCTCCTCGGGCGGGAGGTGTCGGCGCGGTCGCCCTAAGCGTCAGCCGTTCACGAAGCGCATCCCCTGGGACAAGGACGCTGAGCGACCGCTAGCGACCCGGATCCCGATCCACCACGTAGACGTTGCGCTGCGCTGTGGGGACGATCACGAGATCGAGAATGTTCACGTGCTCGGGTAGGTTGACGACGTATGCGATCGTGTCCGCGACGTCGTCGGCCGTGAGCGGCTCGAATCCCTGATACACCGATTTCGCGCGCGTCCGATCGCCGTGGAAGCGCACCTCGGAGAACTCGGTCTCCACGAATCCGGGGTCGACCGCCGACACGCGGATCGGCGTGCCCGCGACGTCGAGGTTCATCCCTTCGCTCAGCGCCCGCACGCCGAACTTGGTCGCGTTGTACACGTTCCCCATCGGGTAGGTCTGATGTCCGGCGGTGCTGCCCAGGTTCACGACGTGGCCCCGGCGCCGCGCGACCATATGCGGCAGGATCGCGCGGGTCACGTTGAGCAAGCCCTTCAGGTTCGTGTCGATCATGCGGTCCCAGTCCTCGGGATCGCCCTCGTGGATCTTGGCCAGTCCGCTCGCGAGCCCCGCGTTATTGATGAGGATGTCCGGCACGTGTCCCGCGGCGACGAGCTCCGCCGCGACGCGGTTCACCACGGCGCGGTCGCGCACGTCCAGCTCGGCGCGCTGCACGGTGACGCCGTGCCGCCCCTCGAGCTCCGCGCCGACCCGCTCCAGCCGGTCCTTGCGGCGCGCCCAGAGGACGAGGTTCGCCCCCTCGGCGGCGAAGCGCCGGGCGCACGCTTCGCCGATCCCGGAGCTCGCGCCGGTGATCAAGATGAGCTTTCCCGCGATGCGATTCATGTCGGGGCGTCGGCAGGTCGCTCCTGCCTCGTATCAGAACGACAACTTGCCGCGCTCGACCACGGTCTTGCCGTCGATCGACACCGTTGCGTCCTTGATCGGAAAACCGAATCCGAAGTTACCGGTGGTGCTGTTGTCGCCGCCGAACAGCTGATTGTCGCCGATGTACAGGTAGACGACGCCGGCGGCGCCTCCCCCGCCGTAGTAGGCTGCATCCCCTTCTTCATGCACTTTCATGGCTGGGTTGAGCCCGATCGAGAACCCAGCGATCACGTTCGTCGGCCCACCCGACGCGGACATCAGTTCGTTCAGACACGACAGGCCCTTCGTCGCCTTCAAGTTCTCCATCTTTCCGTCCTTGAACTCGAAGCTGACGCGGCGCATGGTCAGGAACCGGCACTGCGCCCGCGGAACAGCCACCCGGCCGTTGGCCGAGGTCTCGAGCGGCGCGATCGTCACGGCTCCGCCGGGCAGCGCCCGGTCACGAGCGACGAACTTCTTGCCCTTCGCCTTTTCCGCGGTGATGACGCCGTCGTCGACGAACGCCGGGCGGCCTTCCACCTCGAACGTCACATCGGTGCCACTCGGCGACGTCACGTGGACGCTCTTAGCCCCCTGCAACATGTCGCGGAGCGTGTTTCCCTGCTCGGCGATGCGCTGGTAGTCCGCCCCGATCGCGTTCCACATCATGGTCACGTAGGTCGCGCCCTCGATGCCCCACGAGGCACCACGCTCCCTTGTGGGATAGGTGATGTCGAGTTCCCTGAACCTCATGTCGTCGAGCAGCGGAGTCAAAAACTGCCCAGCCTCGTTTAACTTCGCCAGCCGCGTCGCGGGGACACCCGCGTCGAGCGCCTTGATGTCCGAGGCCGCCGGGAGAGTGATGAAGACATCGGCCCGCTTCAGCCACTCCGCGAAGTAGCGCGGCTCCTGCGTGAGGAACTGCTCCGGCACGTCGACGTTGAGGGAACGGACCACCTTGTCGGACGAGAGCAAGATCGCCGCCATCCCGCCCGCCTTCTGCGCCTCGATAGCCAGCGCCTCCATGAGCGGGATCGTATGCTTTCCACCGGTGATCACGACGACCTCGCCGGGCTTCACGCCGACCGACACCGTGACGATGCGGTGGGCGAGACGGTCGACATTTCCTTGTTGGGCGGCGGTCGCTGAGAGCCCAGCGAACCCCGGGGCGATGGTGAGGGCGCAGCGTAGCGCTCGACTCAGGAGTGATGTGTGTTTCATGGGTCCCGAGCCTTTCAGGAGTGGAGGAGCAAGCCGCAGCAGCTCGGCGGTCTGGATCCCTCGGGACGTCCAGCGGGGCGTAGCGGAGGAGGCGGGATCGCCGGGTGTGCCCTACTCGATCTGCGGGGGATAGCTTATCGGCCGCGCGCGAGCCCGTCAAACGACGGCCGGCCGAGGCGCCGGTCGCTCACCGCATGTTTCCCGTGTGGCCCAGCGAATACCGCCCGGGCTGCGGCCACACGCACAGCCCGTGCGGCTCCCGACCGACCTTGATGCGGTGCGTGAGCCTCCCGCTCTCCGTATCGAACACGTATACCTCGTCGTCGTAGCGGCCGGACAGCCACAGCTCCCTCCCGTCGGCGCTCACGTTGCCCATGTCGGGGCTGCCGCCGCCGGGCACCGGCCAGGTCGCCACGATCCGTTGGGTCGCCGGGTCCAGCACGGTCACGGAGCCCGGCCCGCGGCGGCCCCCCGCGGTCGTGTTCCAACCGCGGTTCGTGATGTAGAGCAGCCGTCCGTCGCGGCTCGGGTAGATGCCATGGGTGCCCTTCCCTATGGCGATGAACCCGATGCGCCGGAAGGCTTCCGGGTCCACCAGGAACACGCCGTTCTCCCGCATGTCGGCGACGTAGAAGACGCGCCCGTCGGGGGAGGAGCGGATATCCTGCGGCATCGCCGTGCCTCCCCCCCGCGCGCCCGATGCTCCCACGCCCAGCGTCAAGTATCCCGCGATCGTGCGCGTCGTGAGGTCCAGCTTCACGAGCTGGCCGGAGAACTCGCAAGTGGCGATGGCCGAGCGACCGTCGGCGGTGAACTCCATGTGGTCGACCCCCGTGCACGCCACGGGCACCGCCTGTACCAGCCTCATGGTGTGCGCATCGCGGAAATCCAGCCGCCGCCGCCGCTCCGCGATGACGATCGCGAACCTGCCGTCCGGCGTGAAGTACAGGTTGTAGGGGTCGTCCACCGGGACACTCTTCCCCTCGCGCCCGGTGACGGGATCGATCGGTGTGAGGGTGTTGCCGAGATTGTTCGCGACCCAGAGCGTCGTGAGGTCGTAGGACGGTACCACGTGCTGCGGCAGAGCGCCGGTTGGGAACGTGCGCTCCACGCGGTAGGTGCGAGGGTCGATGACCGTCACGGTCCCGTCGCGCGAGTTCGGCACGTAGACGCGCGGGACGGCAGGTACCGCCGCGGACGCGAGTTCGTTCGCGCCCGCGTGAGCGTAGAGGTTCACCGTGTCGGGGTGGTGGACCGTGTCGGCCGCCGCATCCCCTGCCGCCGCGACCCGCTCTCTGCGTCCCCGCCCGCACGCGCCGGTGGCCAGCGTGATCCCGATCCCCACCAACGCGGCGCTCCTCATGCGCGCGAAAGATACCACTGCCTGCGCTACTCCGGATGCCACGCGATCACGATCTTCCCGGCGTTCCGGTTCTCCCGCATCCGCTGAAACGCCTCGGCGGCCCGCTCGGGCGGGAACCGCGAATCGACCGGGACCTGGAGCGCCCCCGAGCCGAACGCCGGGAGCAGCTCCTCGCGGAACCGGGCGACGATCGTCGCTTTCTCCGCGCGGCTGCGCGACCGCAGCATCGAGCCGGCGAGCCGCGCACGCTTCTTCATGAGCACCGCCAGGTCGGCCTCGACCGTGGCGCCCGACATGGTCGCGATGAAGACGATCCGGCCGCCGGTGGCGAGCACGCGAAGGTCGCCCGCGAAGCTGGCCGCGCCGATCGGGTCCAGCACCACGTCCACGGCATCGCGCCCCCACCGCGCCTCGATAGCCGACGCGAACTCCACGCGTCCGGTGTCGATCGCGAGGTCGGCGCCCGCGCTCTCGAGCGCGCGCACCTTACCAGCGGTGCGCGTGGTCGCGGCGACACGGGCGCCCCACAGCTTCGCGACCTGGATGGCCGCAAGGCCCACTCCCGATGCGCCCGCGTGCACCAGCACGGTCGCGCCCGAGGGGAGGCCGCCCTCGACCACCAGGTTGACGTAGGCGGTGATGAACGCTTCGGGGATGCCCGCCGCCGCCCCCAAGTCGAGCGTACCCGGGGCCGGAAACACCTGTCCCGCCAGCGCTGCCACGTACTCGGCGTGTCCGCCGCCTGCCAGGAGAGCGCATACGCGTTGCCCTGTATCGGCGTCCGTTCCCGAGACCTCGAGGCCGAGGATGTCCGACTCCCCGGGCGGCGGCGGGTAGCGGCCGGCGATCTGGGAGAGGTCGGCGCGGTTGACGCCGGACGCCGCGACCCGGATGAGCATCTCGCCCTTGCCCGGCACCGGAGCGGGCGTTTCGCGGAGCGATGCCGCGTAGCGTCCCTGCTGCTCCGTGACGTGGAGGAATCTCATGGGCGCCCAATACTAGCCGCGCGCCGCCCGCGCGTGCAAAATTCGCGGCCGTATGATCAAGCGCTGCTGGGCCGGCGGTGACGACCCGCTGATGCTCGCCTACCACGACGAGGAGTGGGGCGTACCGGTGCGATCCGACCGGGAGCTGTTCGCGAAACTGGTGCTCGACGGTTTCCAGGCCGGCCTCTCATGGCGCGTGATCCTGCACAAGCGCGCCCGCTTCCTCGAGGCGTTCGACCGCTTCGACCCCGAGCGCATGGCCCGCTACGATCGCAAGAAGGTCGCCCAGCTCTTGAAAGACCCGGGCATCGTGCGGAACCGGCAGAAGGTGAACGCCGCCATCGCCAATGCGCGGGCGTTCCTCGAGTTCCAGGCGATAGGCTCGTTCGGCGAGTTCCTCTGGAGCTTCGTGGGTGGCGCGCCCAAGCAGTACCGCCGCCGCACCCTGCGCGACCTCCCCGCCCGCACCCGCGACTCGGACGCGATGAGCGCGGCCTTGAGCGACCGCAGATTCCGGTTCGTCGGCCCGACGATCTGCTACGCGTTCATGCAGGCGGTCGGGATGGTGAACGACCACCTCGTGACCTGCTTCCGCCACGCCGAGGTGCAGCAGCTCGCCCGAGCGGCGGGCCAGGCGTCCGTGGAGGCCTCCGGCACCGCGCGCGCACGGAAATAGGCGCGCCGGCGCAGGGGGGCCCTTATATTGGAGGCGACTCCTCACCGGTCGGAGGACCTATGTCGAGGACCTTGCTGGCAGGACTCGCCCTGATCGGTCTCGCAGCCTGCGGCGGCCACAAGGGGCGCCCCGCGGCACACACCAGATCCTCCGCGGCCGCCGCGAGGTCGGCCGCGACTCGGCCGACCACGAGGAAAGCGCAGCACAAGACTACGGCACGGTCGGACACGGCCGGGCAGCGGAACCCGCTCACGAACCATTGACCGGTCGCTAGGCCGACACCTTCCGCAACTCCGCCTCCACCCGGTCGCGCTCGACGGCCTCACCCAGGGAGGCGAAGATCTCGCGGGCCCGCTCCAGATAAGCGCGGGCTTCCTCGCGTTGACCCAGGCGCTCGCGAAACAACCCGTATTCGAGGTACACCTGCGCCTCCGTGGTGGGTGAGCGCTCGAGCGTCTGGCACAGCTCGATCGCCTGCTCGAAGAAGACGAAGCCGGTCTCGTCTTCCTGTGCCCCGCGCAGCTTCCCCATCAACACGTAGATCTGCGCCAGCCGTTGGCTGAGACTGCCGGCGATCGCCACCTGTTCGGCGCGCCGCAACTCCTCTTCGGCCTCGAGGAACCGCCCCTCCTCGAGATGCGACTCGGCCATGCTCAGACGGATGGACTCCTCGAGCCCCGGATCGCGGAGCGGAGGCGCGCGCTGCACCCACGCGAGCGCTTCGCGATACGCCGCCGACGCGGCGCCGTGCCGCCCCAGCTGCGCGTCCAACTGTCCCTGCGTCCCCAGCACGCGAGCCATCTCCTCGGGCACCTCGGCCCCCTCGAAACACTCCCGCGCGCGGCGCAGGTGGTCGCCAGCCGCGGCGAGGTCGCCTTGCTTGCGCGCCAGCACGCCCAACTGACGCTCCAGCCGGCCCACCAGACGTTGGTCCCCCGACGCCTCCGCCAGCCGCAGTCCGCGGCCGTACCAGGCCTGGGCACCGGCCCATTGGCCTTGCGCGAGCGCCGCGTCGCCCAACCCTTCGCACGCGACGATCGCCGCGGCCTGGTCGAACTCCGCTTCGGCGAGCGCCAGGGTCCGCTGGAAGTCGCGCGCGCCTTCGGCGAGCTGTCCCAGCGCCAGCGCGACATGGCCGAGCGAGCGCAGGGACTCGACCTCGGGGCGGCGGTCCTGCAGCGTCTCGGCGACGCCCAGCGCCACCTCGTACCACGCCCGCGCCTGCGACAACCGGGCCACATTCTCCTCGAGTCGTCCGGCCCGTAACAGCGCCGCGACCGCGCCGCTGCCGTCGTCGCGCTGCTGGCACTCGAGTGCCTCGAGGTACGCGTTGTACAGGGCCTGGAGATGGTCGGCGATACGATGGAACGCCTGGGGCATCAGGCGGCGCAGCTCCTCGGGCTGGACGCCCCGCTTCCCCAGCGTCAGGTACGGTCCGGAACTCGACCACAGCGCCCGCTCGTCGGGGCGGGAGATGGAGACCAGGAGGGCCCGCAGGGGCGCCAGGGCCTCGAGCTCGGGCAGCAGCTGCAGCGCCTTGCGTACGCGCACGGGCGGCAGCGGCGCGCTCACAGGCCGTACTCCTTCATTTTCCGCGTGAGCGTGTTGCGGTGGATCCCGAGAATCTCGGCGGCCGCGCCGATCTGGCCGTTGGTGTGGGCCAGGACGCGCGCAATGTGCCGCGCTTCCAGCTCCGCCAGCGTCGGCATGGCTCCCTGAGGCCGATCGGCGGCCGCGCCTTCCACGCCCCGGAGCTCGTCCGGCAGGTGCTCCACGCGCAGCGTCTCGTCGCTCGCGACGATGACGGCCCGCTCGATCACGTTCCGCAGCTCGCGCACGTTCCCCACCCAGGCGTGCGTGCGCAACAAGTCCAGCGCCCGGTCCGAGATCGTGCGGATGTCCTTTCCGTAGCGCTTGCCGAACTGGCGCACAAAGAACGCGGTGAGCAAGACGAGGTCGTCACCCCGGTCCGCCAGCTTCGGGAGTTGGATCGTGACGACGGCCAACCGGTAGTACAGGTCTTCGCGGAACCGGCCCTGCTTGATCGCCTCCTTGAGGTCGCGGTTCGTAGCCGCAACGAGCCGCACGTCCACCGGCAGGGTCTCGCTGCCGCCCACTCGCTCGATCTCGCGCTCTTGGACGGCCCGCAGGATCTTCGCCTGCAGCGCGAGACTCATGTCCGCGATCTCGTCGAGGAACAACGTGCCGGCGGCCGCCTGTTCGAAGCGGCCGATCTTGCGCGCGACGGCGCCCGTGAACGCGCCCTTCTCGTGCCCGAACAGCTCGCTCTCGAGCAGGTTCTCGGGAATCGCGGCGCAGTTCACGGCGACGAACGCCCCGGACGCATTCGGGCCGTTCAAGTGGATCGCGCGCGCGACGACTTCCTTCCCCGTGCCCGACTCGCCCTGAACCAGCACGGTCGCGCTGCTCCCGGCGACCCGCGCCATCATCTTGTAGACCTCGAGCATCGCCGCGCTCTGACCGACCAGCGCGTACTGCCCCACCGCCAGGTGGTCGACCTGGGGAAGGGGGAGGGGAACCTCCACGGCCTCGGCGCGCAGGCGTCGGAGCGCCCGCAGCAGATCGTCCCCGCCCCCCCCGCCCCCCCCGCCCCCCCCGCCCCCCCCCGCCCCGGCTCCGCGCAGCGCGTCAGCCCACCACGTCAGTTCCTCGTCCGCCCGCTCGCCCAGCACCGCGAGCACCACGTCCCAGCGCTCGGCCGCGAGCTGGCGGACCGCCCGCGGCAGGTCCGGAGCGTCCGAGACCTCGAGGCCGGCGTCACCGGCCCACTGGCGAAGGTTCTGGACCAGGCCGCGGGCGCCCTCGGTCGCGACCGCAAGAATCCTCAATAGCTGACGACCCTCCCCGCGCGGCGCCGTGGGCTCTCGCGACGGTTCCACCGACACGGGCGGCTTCATGCGCCCACCGCCGCACCGCCCATGTAGCGCGCCACCAGCACGAGCGCATCATCCGTGCCCTTGCCATGGTGCGCGAGGATCTGATCCGCCAGCTGTTGCGGCGGCGCATCCGGCGGGAGGCCGTCGGTGAACGGACTCCGCACGCCGTCGGTGGCGAAGATGAGTGTGTCGCGCGGGGCCACGGAGACGACTTTCGCTCGGACCGGCGGAAGGTCGGAGCCGACGATGCCGCCGCGCGTCACGAGGGTGTCGTGCCGGACGCGGCGCGCGGCGTCGGCGTAGAGCAGCACGCCCTCCACGTTGCCTACGCCGAGCCACGTCATGGAGCCGGCGGCTCGGTCAAAGAGCGCGAGACTCATCACCACGCCGCGCGTTCTCACCAGCGCCTGGTGGCAGCGCCGCAGCAACGAGAGCGGCGGCTCGTTCGCGTACTGCTCCAACACCTTCACGGCGGCGCGGGCGGCCACTGCGGCCTCCGCGCCGTGGCCCAGGCCGTCGACCACGGCCACCAGCGCGCCGCTGTTTACGGCCTTCACCACGTGGAGGTCGCCCGATTCCTTCTCACCGGCGAGCATCAGAGTGGCGAAGCCCCAGTCGATCAGCGGGGGTGCGAACACACGCGTCTCAGACGCTTAGCCGCCGCCACTTCGTCATGGTGACGGTCGTCCCCTGCCCGACCGCCGACGCGACGTTGAAGTCGTCCATCAGCCGTTTCGCGCCCGGCAACCCCAAGCCCAGCCCGCCGGAGGTCGAATAGCCGTCTTGCAGGGCACGCGCGACGTCCGCGATCCCCGGTCCCTGATCCTGCGCGATCACGACCACCCCCTGTTGCTCACCGTTCGCGACCACGCTCAGGGCGATCTCGCCGCGCTTCGCGTACATCAGGATGTTGCGGGCGATCTCCGAGATGGCGGCGGCGATGACTGTCTGGTCGCCGCTCGAGAACCCCGCTTCGGCCGCGAGGGCCCGCCCCCGCTGGCGCGCCGTGACGACGTCGACATCAGATGCGATCGCGACCCGCAGCTCGTCAGCCACGGTCGGTGCGCCCTCCCTCCGGGCCCCCCCGGGCCCCCGGGCCCCCGCGGCCGCCCCGGCCCCGGTCGATGCGGTCCTGGCCCTCGCGATCCAGGAAGGCGAGGCCCTCCTCGAGATCGAGAGCGGTGGCGACGCCCTTCAGCGTCAGCCCGAGCTGCACCATCGCAAAGGCGACCTCGGGTTGGATCCCCACGATCACCGTCTCGGCGCCGCGCAGCCGCGCCATGTGGGCGATGTCGCGCAGCGTGCGCACGGCGAACGAGTCCATCACGTCGAGCGCCGTCACGTCCACGATGACGCCGCGGGCGCGGAATTTTCCCACGCGCTCGATCAAGGCCACGCGCAGGTGCGACAGGTCCGCGTCGGTCAGCGCGGACTGAATCGACGCGATCAGATAATGGCCCTGCTTCAGTATGGGAACTTCCACCACGCCCTCCGCCTACCGAGTGGGGTGCGCGCTCACGCCTTCGGGGCCAGTTCTTCCAGCGGGACCACCTTATAGCCCAGCAGCCGCTCCGCCTCCTCGATGCCGCCCTGCAGGTCACCGACCGTCGCCATTTCACTCAGATCCACACCGATCGTGACGAGGGTCTGCGCGATCTCGGGCGAGAGGCCCGTGACGATGACTGTGGCGCCGAGCAGCCGCGACGCTTCGACTGTCTGGACCAGGTGGTTCGCGACATTCGAGTCCATCGCCGCCACGCCGGTGATGTCGATCACGACGACCTTCGCGCGGTTGGTGCGGATCGCGCGCAGCAGCTGCTCGGTGAGCTGCCGCGCGCGTTGGGGGTCAATCACGCCGATGATCGGGAGAATCAGCAGCCGCTCGCGCACCTGGAGCACCGGCGTGGACAGCTCGCGGATCGCCTCCTGCTGCTGCCGGATGATGCGCTCGCGCTCCTGCACGAACCCCACGGCCACCGTATTCGCGACCCGGTTGGCCGCGGGCTCGTATGCGTCGAGAATGCGGTTGAGTTTGTCGAAGTCTTCGTGATACTTGGCGAACAACGAGCGGGCGAGCACGTCACGCAGCAACAGCACGATGCCCACGACTTCGTGCGTCTCCACGCCTCGCGGGATGATGCGCTCGGAGAGGTTGCGTGCGTACGCCTGCAGCGCCTCGAACGTCCCCGTCTCCAACGCCTCGACGTAGTTGTCGTACACCGAGGTCGCTTCGGCGAAGATCTCCTCCTCCGTCATCGCCGTGAGCAATTGGGCGCGGGTGATGCGCCGGGCCCACTCTTCGCGCAGCTGCGTCCGGTTCTGCCGCAGGTGCGCGACGAGTTCGCGCAGCAGCGCGGCCGTATCTTGCGTCTGAGCTGGGAGGCCGGCGGGGGGAGATTGCCGGTCTTTGGACCTGGTCGCCATGGGGGCTCCATTCCGGGGCTGTCGAATGTTGCCACGGCGCAACAGCAAGGCTAGTGCCAAGTGGTCGTACTCTTGCCACCGCCTTAACTGTTTATACCACAATATGTTGTGAATGGTGTTCTGGTCGGCCTATGGCGCCAGCGCGACAGTTTGATGCGTGAGTGTCGTGGCGCCAGCACAAAAACAGGGCGCGGGGAGGGGCCACCATCGGGGCTCCCCCTGCGCCAGCCGTGCGCAAGAAGGGCGCAATCCTCGATGGTCAACTAGCTGGCCCTCTCCCCGCCTATGCCCTGCCCTGCGAAGTACCGCTGTGGACCCCAAGCCTGCTCAGGGACCCACGGAACTCGTTGCCGACCCGACGATGATCTCGCCGGTGTTTGTCAGCGCCCCAGGCGTACAGACGCCCAGTACGCAGGTACCGCCCGTGAGGCTCTGCAGGAACACGTGGATCATGTTCACCGTCAGGCCGCTGCTCGTGACGCCATCGCCCGAGGGGATCTGCTCGTTCAGTACGACATAGCCGACCCCCGGCAGGCTGATGTTCGTGTTGGGGGCGATGGGCGAATCGCCCGCGAGCGACCCCACGCCGGCGATCGCCAGGTTCGTGAACGTCGAGCCGGCGGCGTCACTGACGGCTCCGCTTTGGCTGGCGCTGCTCATGACGTTGGCCACGACTTCATCCGCCGTGATCAGCCCGTTCAGAATGTTCACGCTCGCCGCGCTTGACGTGCTCTGCGCGCCCGCCTCTGCGGACCCGATTTCGCCCGACGTGATGCTGTTGAGGAAATCGGACGACAGGGCGCCCGCCACGCTGAGCGCACTTCCTTCGGCGTCCGCTTCGGCGCCGTCGGTGCCCGAAACGGCGGGCAGCACCGCCAGTGGCGACTGACCACTGGAACCGAGCGGCGTGTTGACGTACGTGCTGTACGCCTGGCCGCCCACCGATTGGGCGCTACCCGCCGCCGCGAGCCCAACCACGAGCCCGACGACGAGCCCGAGGACCGCGAGGCGGTTCACCCAATGCATGCTCTTGCCGTTCATCAGTTCACTCCTTCCGTAGAATTCCAGTGCCTAATGCGCTTGGACGGTGCCGTTCGCTCACGATCCGTGCTCCACGATGTTGCCGCCGGTCAGGTACGTGAGGCCCGTGTCACCCTGGGGACCCGTCTCCCCCGCAATCAGCTGCGCGGCCCGCCAACGCATCGCATCGACGTGGAACCCCGTGGGGGTGCGACCGCCTTGCGACCCGCCACGATCGTTGTCGCAGACCTCGAATTGCGAGTGTTCACGCCCGTCACCCGGGTTGACCCGCGCCACCATGAAGGCGTCGGGGATACCCACCACGAGACAAACGCCCCCCGAGGGATTGGAGAACACGTTGGCTTCCACGGGTTGGCCGCTGAAGGTGTCGATGCCGTCGTGGATCGATACGTGCCAGGCGACCTTGAAAGGATGACCGTTGACCTCGATCTCGCCCTTCTGCACGAAGCACCGACCGGTTTGGAGATTCACCGCCAGGAAGACGTTGAACCCGAAGGTAAATTTCCCTTCTGGATTGAAGGGGGCCGGATTGAAGGCTGGCGGTTGGCCTCCAGACGTTTCATCTGCTACGTCGTGATTGGGGCCGGGGGGATTTGTGGGGTCGATGCGCCCACCGCCCGTCCACTTCCCTCCGGTGCACTGGGCCGGGGGCGGCGTGACCCAGAAGTTCGGGCGCTTCGGCGCCATGTTGACGTTCGGCTGGTCGCTACACGCCGCGGCCAGCAGTCCGGCCACCACGAGACTCGGCCAGACGATGAGGTTTCTGTGTTCTCGCATCATGAGCGTTCTGCCCTCCTCGAGTTGAGGATTCGCCAGACTGACCCGAGGGCGCGCGAACGCAAGGGCGATGCCAACCTGGTGCAGACGGGAACACGTTGAGACTTCGATACATACGAGAGCGTTGCAACGCTGCGGCGCTGCGTGCGCGGCACGTTCTGCTCCGCACTTTGCTAACCGGGAGCAACGCTGACTGCGCGCAACACAAACGGCCCGGCAATCGCCGGGCCGTAGTTCGAGGCAATCGATGTGCCGGGCGACGCGGGGAGCGGCGTGCGGTCCGCTCCCCGCAAATCGCCGCGTCGTTCACGTAAGTACCTCCCTGGTTGCAAACATCCCTGCGCGCCGCGGCTGGCCGGGCGCTCGATCCGTGAGCTCATGCGCGATGGCCTTCACGGGATCGGCGGCCTCGACATCGAAGCGCTCGCCGTCGCACGCCACCCGCACGATCCGTTCGGCGGCGTGACCGTCCCAGCGCTCGAGCACGGGGCGCACCGGAGGCCGCCGGGCGAGCGCGCGGTCGGCCGCCGCGAGGATGGCCTCGCGCCGCGGCGGGACGAGCCGATTGGTGCCGTGGGCGCATGTGATCGGTCGCTCGGTGTTGGGCCGCACCGTCAGGCACGGCACGCCGAGGAAGGTCGTCTCCTCCTGCAAGCCGCCCGAATCGGTGATGACGAGCGCCGCGCTCGCGACCAGACCCAGCATGTCCAGGTAGCCGAGCGGCGCGATGAGCCGAAGGTCGCCCCCGCTCGCGACGGACACGCCGGCCGCGTCCATGCGCGTCCGGGCTCGCGGGTGCACGGGGAACACGACCGGCCGCTCGCGGCTGAGACAGTGCAACGCCTCGACCAGCGTCCGGAGCGTGGCGGGATCATCCACGTTGGGCGGCCGGTGGAGCGTCACCACGACGTACTCCGCCTCTCGCAGTCCCTGCCGCGCCGCGACCTCCCGCTCGAGCGCGTGCGGTAGCGCCCAGCACAGGGAGTCGATCATCACGTTGCCGACGAAGTGAATGCAGTCGGCAGGGATGCCCTCCGCTCGCAGGTTGACGTCCGCATCGCGCGACGGGATGAACAACAGGCCGGACAGCCGGTCCGTCACCACGCGGTTGATCTCTTCGGGCATGGTCCAGTCGCCGCTGCGCAGCCCCGCTTCCACGTGCCCGACGGGCAGTCCGAGCTTGGCCGCGGTCAGCGCGGCCGCGACCGTCGAGTTCACGTCCCCATAGACGAGCACCAGGTCAGGCCGTAACTGGACGAGGACCGGCTCGAGCCGCTCCATCACGGCGGCGGTCTGCGCGGCGTGGCTGCCGGAACCGACGGCCAAGTGGTGGTCGGCCGCCGGGATCCGCAGCTCCTCGAAAAACGCCTCCGACATTTCGGGGTCGTAGTGCTGGCCGGTGTGCACGATGACGTGCTCGACCTCCCGGCGCTTGGCGAGCTCCCGGTCCACCGGGGCCAGCTTCATGAAATTGGGGCGCGCGCCCACGACCGACACAATGCGCATCCGCGTTCACTCCACCGTTACGCTCTTCGCTAGGTTGCGGGGGCGGTCCACGTCGCACCCCCGGTGCAGCGCGATGTGATAGGCGAGCAGCTGCAACGGGATCACCGTCAGCACCGGCGACAGGAGCGGCGGGCACGCGGGCACCCGCAGCTCGTGGTCCGCGAGGTGGCGCAGGTCGCCGTTCCCCTGGCTTGTGACGGCGGTGATGCGCCCGCCGCGCGCACGTACCTCTTGCATGTTCGAGAGGACCTTCGCGTACACATCGTCCTTCGGTGCAACGAAGATCACCGGCATGTTCGCGTCGATCAGCGCGATGGGCCCATGCTTCATCTCGGCGGCGGGATAACCCTCGGCGTGGATGTAGGAGATCTCCTTGAGCTTCAACGCGCCCTCCAGCGCCACAGGAAAGTTGACGCCGCGCCCCAGGTACAGCGCGTTGGGCGCGTCGGCGTAGCCATCGGCGAGCGCGCGCACTTCCGGTTCGAGCGCGAGCGTACGGGCCACCAGCTCCGGCAGGCCCGCGAGCTGCTCGGCAAGGCGGCGCCCCTCATCGCGGGGCAAGCCGCGCTCCCGACCGAGATGCAGCCCCAGCAACAGCAGCGCCACGAGCTGGGAGGTGAACGCTTTGGTGGATGCTACCCCGACCTCCGGACCGGCGTGGAGGTAAATCCCGCCGTCCGCCTCGCGGGCGATCGTCGAGCCGACGACGTTCACGATCCCGATCACGGTCGAGCCCGCGGCCTTCGCGGCCCGCAGCGCCTCGAGCGTGTCCGCGGTCTCCCCCGACTGCGAGATCGCCACCGTGAGCGTTCCGGGCAGGCGCAACGGCTTGCGGTAGCGGTACTCCGAGGCGTACTCGACGGACACCGGAAGGCCGGTGAGCTCCTCGAGCACGTGCCGCCCCACGAGCCCCGCGTGCCATGACGTGCCGCACGCGATGATCGTGATCCGGCGGACGCGGGCGCATCGGGCCGGCGACATGTTGAGCCCGTCCAAGCGGGCGGTGCCGTCCGCCTGGAGGAGGCGGCCCCGCAGTGTGGCCCGCACGGTGTCGGGCTGCTCGCAGATCTCCTTGAGCATGAAGTGGGGATAGTCGCCGAGCGCGAGCGTCTCGAGATCCCACTCGATGGCGTCCACGGCGCGGTCCTGCACCCGCGCCTCGCTGTCCAGGACACGGTATCCCTGACGCGTCACCACGGCGATGTCGCCGTCGTCGAGGTAGACGACAGACCGAGTATGCGGAAGCACCGCGTTCGCATCCGACGCCACGAGGTATTCCCCCTCCCCGACGCCAATCAGCAGCGGCGACCCGCGTCGCGCCACGACGATCTTTCCAGGATCGGCCTCGGCGATCACCGCAAGCCCATAGGTCCCCTCCACGTGCGGCAGCGCGCGGATCACCCGTTCCTCGAGCGTCGCGCCCGGCGCGTCCTCGATCAGATGCGCCAGCGTCTCGGTGTCCGTGTCGGTGGCGAAGCGATGGCCGGTCTGCTGCAGGCGCGCGCGCAGCAGGTCGGCGTTCTCGACGATGCCGTTGTGCACCAAGGCCAGCGTGCCTGTGCAATCGTGGTGCGGGTGCGCGTTTCGCTCGCTCGGCGCCCCGTGGGTCGCCCAGCGCGTATGCCCGATGCCACACGCGCCGCCCACCGGCGCGCGGGCGAGGAGCTCGCGCAGTCCGGCGATCCGCCCCGCGAGCTTGCGCGTCTCGACCCCCCGGCCGTTCGAGACGGCGAGGCCGGCGGAGTCGTAACCCCGGTACTCCAGGCGCGTCAGCGCGTCCAGCAGCACGGGGACGGCGTCCCGCGACCCGACATAGCCCACGATGCCGCACATCGGTCAGGTGCTCCCGCGCTGAGGTTCGAGCAGTAGCTCGCCGGTGGCCGCGAGCCCGAAGCGGGCGAGTTGCGCCAAGGTGTCGTCGCCGACGCCCACAACGACGCCTTCGAGCGTCAGAATGGCAACGCCGCACCGCTCGCAGGTCCGAATGCGTGACCCGTTGGCGAACTGCGGCCAGTCACCAGGACGCCGGCGTGCGTCCTCACAGCGTCGGCATAACACGCGATCCTCGAACCCCTGCGCGCTCCACGGTAGGCGCCCTTCAAGTTTGGGGCCCGACCGCCGCGCCCCCTGCATCCGATCGAGTAGCGTCCGCGCTCGCAACGCGTTACCGCCGTCTGTGCGACCTCACCCGCGATGACGCTTGCCGCGACTCGTTGCGTCAGCGCGTCAACTCGCGGCGGCACGGCCGCGCCGTGCGGCCCACCCGTCCCCCCCCTCCGAGCCGGCGGCCCCATGTTTGCGGGCTGGCACGGGCGGCGCCCGCCCGAAGTCGTCGACCTGCGGTGTTTCGTGGAGTAGTAGTGGAGTGATAAATGAATGAACGATCGAGAGCCGCCGACCGGTTTACCCCTGGTCCTGCTCGCCAGCGAGCTCGAGCGGGGCATGCATTGGCTCGAGCGCTCGCTCGACTCCGGTGGCTACGCCGTACTGCGCGAGCGCACCGGTCGCCACACGCTCCAGCGGGCGCGCGCCATCCAGCTCGACGTCATCATCGTAGACGAGGACCTTCGTGACCAGACCGGCGTTGAGGTGTGCGGCGCGCTGCGCCACGATGCCGCGCTCACCAGCAGCACGCCGATCCTGTTGTGCTCCAGCGCACCGCTGACGCGGGAGCAGCGCCTGGCCGCGCTCCGGGCGGGCGCGTGGGAGTGTATCAGCCCGCCGCACGACATCGAGGAGGTCCTGCTCAAGGTGGACGCGTTTGCGCGGGCCAAGCTCGACGCGGACCGCGCTAGGGCCGAAGGACTGCTCGACGCCGTTACCGGCCTCTACAACCGGCAAGGGCTCGTGCGGCGGGCCCGCGAACTCGGGTCGCAGGCCTTTCGCGACCACGGCGCGCTGGCGTGCGTGGTGTTGGCGCTCGACCTCGGACCCGGAGACGCCGCCTCGGAGGCCACCGGCGAGGCCGGCCTTGGGCGCTGCGTCCAGGCGCTGAGGTCCACGGCGCGGCTCTCTGATGTCGTCGGCCGATTGAGCCCAGCCGAGTTCGCGGTGCTCGCACCCGGGACCGACGCGTCCGGCGCCCGGCGGCTCGCTGAACGCCTCGCCGGCAACATGCACCTCGCCATGGCACCGCAGGCAACCGGGGCGGGGGCGGTACCCCCGCTCCGCGTGCGCTGTGGCTACGAGGCGATTGCCAACGTCGGCTACGCGCCGATCGAACCAATGGAGTTGCTGGTGCGGGCCTCAACGGCCCTCCGGACCGGCCGAGCCGAGCCCGGCGGTTGGATCCGCCGCTTCGACAACGGCCTCGGGGCCACTCCCCCCTAGATGGCGAGCGGCTCGCCGCGCGCGTCCTCGTCCTCCCACTTGTGTCCCGGTAGATAATTAGGAGTGCTACCGGTAGGTCGCTCCCGCCGGCACGTCGTTCAGCACCGCGCTGAGCGGGGCGCACCGGGCAGCCGGTGGAGCACCTCGAGCTTGTTCGCGGCCACCTGCCGGTCGCTGTAGCCGCGCCAGACGATCAACAGGTTACCCACCCGAGGGGCGGCGATGCCGCAAATTAGTGCACCAGGCGACCAGTTTTGGATGCAGCTTGGTGCGACCCGGGTGCGTGTCGTGCTGCTGCGAGGTCGCGACAGCGTGGCCCGAACTGTGCGTACAGGGGCTGTCGAACCGCTCCTGGATTGAGCACCATGTCGATACCGGTTGCGCAGGACAGGTCCGCACGGGCGGGCGAGCCGGACGAGACACAGAATCTCGCCGCGTTGCTCCCCATCGGACCGGAGCTGAAGGCGCGGATTCGGATCCTCATCGTTGACGACGAGCATACCCTGCGCGAGAGCTGCGCGACCGTGCTCCGCCAGGAGGGCTATGACGTGACCGTCAGCGGTCGCGGGCAGGACGCGCTGGACCTCCTGAAGCGCCGGGCATTCGACATCGTGTTGGTCGACCTCTACATGCCGCAGGTCGGCGGACTGGCGCTGCTCCGCGCCGCGCTCGCCACGAGCCGCGACACCCTCGTGGTCGTGATGACGGGCAATCCGAGCGTCGATTCGAGCGTCGAGGCGCTACGGCAAGGGGCGTTCGACTATCTGCCGAAGCCCTTCTCGGCCACGCACCTCCAGATCCTGATCGGACGCGCCGTCCAGACCCTGCTGGTCGCCCACGAGACCCAGGAGCAGCAGGCGGAGCTGGAGCGTCGCCACGTGCACTCGGACAAGGTTACACTGCTCGGCACGGCGCCGGCGTTCCGTCGCGCCATCGAGGTGGCCCGCAAAGTCGCCCCGACGGACGCCTCGGTGTTCATCACGGGCGATAGCGGCAGCGGCAAGGAAATGATCGCCCAGTTCATCCACCACCACAGCCGGCGCTCGAGCCGGCCGTTCGTGGCGGTCAACTGCGCGGCGCTCCCCGAGGGGCTGCTCGAGTCCGAGATGTTCGGGCACCGCAAGGGCGCGTTCACCGGCGCCGTGCGCGACAAACCGGGCCTGCTCGAAGCCGCCAACGGCGGCACGCTGTTCCTCGACGAGCTGATCGAGATGTCGAAGCCGATTCAGGCCAAGCTGCTGCGGGTGATCCAGGACGGCGTGGTGCGCCGGGTGGGCAGCGAGACGACCGATGCCGTCGTGAACGTACGGTTTATCGCCGCGACGAACGGCGACCCCGACGCGGCCGTAAAGGCGGGCGACCTGCGAGAGGACCTGTACTACCGCCTGCGCGTCGTGCCGATTCACGTGCCGCCGCTGCGCGAACGGCCCGAAGACATCCCGCTGCTCGCCGAGTACTTCCTCTCGACGTACTGGGTTCGGCACCGCAACAGCGGCGCGCCGTTCCCGCAGCTGACCGATGCGGCGATCCGCGCCCTGTGCGCGTACCCGTGGCGCGGCAACGTCCGCGAGCTGCAGAACGTGATCGAGCACGTGGCGGTCATCACGGAACCCGGGGCGGCGATCCGCCCCGAGGACCTGCAGCTTACGAGCGACACGGCCGTCGTACCCACGACCGGGGCCAACCCCGCCTCGCTCATCTCCACGCTGCTCGAGGAGAGCTACCACGTCGCGCGCGACCGCGTGATCGCGCACTTCGAGCGGCAGTATCTCACGTGGCTCGTGAACCGGGCGGCGGGGAACATGTCGAAGGCCGCCCGGATCGCTGGCGTGGACCGCACCACCCTGTACCGGATGATGGAGCGGCATGCCCTCCAGCGGAGTCCCACCGCCGGCTGGGTCGTGGAGCGCGAGCCCGCCACTGGACCAGCAGACACGGAGCCCGCCGAAGCGGCGCCGAGCGCGCTCGCGGGCGGCGGGGAGGTGTGAGATGAGAACGAACACGGCCGCGAAGCTCGAGTGGCACGGCCGCGCGATCGCGCCGTTCCCGCAACCGGATCCCGAGCCGGAGAACCTCGGGTCTTCCCTCGGTGGCCCGAACGGGCTCGATCTCGTAGTCGAGATGGCCCATGACCTGCGCTCTCCGCTGACGTCGATCCTCTTTCTTACGGAAGCGCTGCAACGCGGCCAGAGCGGCCCCGTGAACGATGCTCAGCGGCGCGCCTTAGGCCTCATGTACAGTGCCGCGCTCTCTCTGTGCACGACGGCGAGCGACGTCCTCGAGCTCGCCCGCGGGGGCAACCGGTTGGTGGACCACCGGCCGCAACCGTTCTCCGTCTCCGAGGTGCTCTCCTCGGTCCGCGACATGATCCTGCCGCTCGCCGAGGAGAAGGGCCTCGATGTCCGGCTCGTGCACCCCGTGCCCGAGCGTCGCGTCGGCCATCCCCGGGCGCTCTCACGGGTGCTGCTCAATCTGGCGACCAACGGCGTGAAGTTCACGGACACCGGCTTCGTCGAAATCGTGGCGCGGCCGCTCACGCCGGCGCGGCTCGAGTTCTCCGTCCGCGACACCGGCAAGGGCCTCGACAGCAGCGCGCTGCGAAGCCTGTACCAGCCGTTCCGCAAGACCGCGTCGGAGCTGCGGCATCACTTCTCCAACTCCGGCCTGGGACTGGCGATTTGCCGCAAGCTTGTCCGGGCGATGGGCGCGGAGCTGCGGGTTGAAACCGCGCCGCAGCGGGGCACACGCTTCTTCTTCACCACCGAGCTTCCGCCCGCCGGCGCGCGCCTCTAAGTCCTAAGCGCCGGCGCCATGTGGCACGCCCCCGGCCTCCCCACCCCCCCGCTTTCCGTGGGCGCCGAGCGGCCGGAAGAGCGGCTCGCTCGCTAGCTCGTAGCCGTCCATGTAATACGCGTAGGCGCGATACTCCGACCCGTCCCGCACGTCATTGAGGACGGCGCCCAACAGCCGCGTCGGCAGACTCCTGACGAGCTCCAGCTTGGCCTCGGCCAACGCCCGATCGGTTCTTCCCAGCCGCAGGACGATGAGCAAGCTGCCGGCGAGCGTGGCGAGCAGAAACGCATCCACCCCTGCACCGAGCGGCGGGGTGTCCACGACGATCACCCCGTAACGCGAACGCAGACCGGTCACGACGTCGGCCATCCGCGCGGAGCCCAGCAGTTCGGGCGCATCGCTCCGGCGAGATCCGCCGGCCAGAAAGTCGAGGGACGGATAGGCCGTGGCTTGCACGGCCTGCTCAGGAGCGGCATCGGCGACGAGCACGTCTGTCAAGCCCGGGTGCCGACTCAGATTCAGCGCGCGGTGCAGGCCGCCGCGCCGCAGGTCGGCGTCGAGCAGCAGCGTGCGATGGCCCGCATAGGCGAACGCGAGCGCCAGGTTCGAGCTCACAAACGACTTTCCATCGCCGCTCCCCGGGCTCGTCACCGCCACCACGACCGGGGCAGCGGCGCCATATGCGTTCACGAGGTTGAGCCGGACGCCGCGGAACGCCTCGACCACGGCGTCCGAGCTGTTCGCTCCATTTTGCTCGGCGCCCCCGCCCACACGCCCACCGCAGCGGGGCACGACCCCCAGGACCGACATGCCGAGATGCTCCACCTGAGCTCGCCGGGCAATCGAGCGACTCAGGCGGTCAGCCGCGAAGGCGCCCCCTGCGCCGAGCATCAGGCCCAGGAGCAACCCGAACGCGAGCAGCTGCGCCAGCCCGATTCCGGCCGCTTTGACCGGGCGGGCGGCATGGTCGACGATCTCGACTTGCCCGGCCGTAACCGCCTCGGCGATTTTCGCTTTCTCGTATTCGATCCGCAGCTCATCCGCGACCTTCCGCGCATTGTCGACGCGCTCCCTCAGCCGCGCGTCCTCCGCATCGTCCTGGAGGCTACCGGCCCGGTGGGCTCGTAAGTCGTTGATCGCGGCGATGCGCCCGTCGAGCACGGCGATCGCGCCTTGTACGCCGGCCTGCACCGCGTGGAGCAGCTTCGCCTCGGTGGACGAGATCAGCTGATTGAGACGCGGCAGGTCCGGATGCGACGCCGAGAGACTCGCTAATGAGTCGCGCGCCTTCTCGTACTGGAAGAGCTGAGCGTTGAGCTGGACTACGGCCGGACTCGCCGCCACCCCGGGGGTCGAAAGGGCGGTTTGGGTGGCTTTGCGGCTGGTGCTGGTGTCCCGCAGTGCCGCCAGGAGGTCCTCGTCTGTGCGGCGCTCCGCGAGGAGTTGCTGGCGCTGCAGTTCGAGTCCCGGCAGCTCGGTCTGTTCCCGCCCCCCCCCTGAGGACTCCTCCGAACCGCCAGAACGGGTCCGCCGCTGAAACGCCGTGAGCGCTTGTCGCGCATCGGCCAGCAGCGAATCGTTGACCTTGAGTTGCGATTCGAGGAACTCGCGGCGCAATCTGGACTGGTGCTGTGCGGCGTCGGCGCTGGCGGCTCGGAAGACGTCGACCACGCGATTGACCACCTCCTGGGCGCGGGCCGGGTCTGGCGCCGTATACGCGACATCCACGATATCGGTGCGGAGCCGCGGCTTGACGCGGAGCTCCTCGAGCAAGCGGCTGATCGCCGCGTCGCGGCTCAGCACCCGCAACAGGCCGTGTTTCGCATCCGGCCGGTGCAGGACGGCAAACCGAACCCTCCCGACATCCACGACTGCGCCGTACGCCGCGCGGCGCTGCCCGGACGGCGTTTCCACGACGAAGCCGTCTTGGTCGAACGTCACGTGGAGCGAGTCGGCGGCCGCATCTGGCGCGATGGCCACGTCCGCCAGCAGCGTCGGCGAGAACTTCCGGGGAAGCACCCGCAGCATCGGCATGCTGTCCACGACGGCACCGGCGACCGGGCGGCTCTTGAGCAGCTCCACCAGCGACAACAGCGGGTCGGCGAACCGCTCATCCGCGCCCAGGGCCGGGTCGTCCACCACGCCACCGGTCAACGCGCGCCGCGGATCCGACAAGCGAATCACGGCCACGGCGCGGTACACCGGGCCCATCATGTAGGCCACCAATCCCGCGGCCGCCACAGCAGCGGTGGCCACCCCCACAACCAGCCACAGGTGCCGACGCAGCATCGCCAGGAGGTCGTCGAGACGGACCGTGCTCCCCGGCGCGTCCATCTCTGCCCGGTCCGGGAGCGGACCCGAAGTGGCGCGGGGACTGCCGGGCGGCTGCTCAGGCATCATCTGACTCACCGAAGGCGACTGTACGCAAGGATCGCCGCGACCGCCGCTGTCAGACTGGCGGCCGGATACAGGATGTCCCGTAGGAGGTTGAAATTCGAGCGACGACTCACCAGCACCTGGTCACCCGAAGCCACCGGCAGCGCCCCATATCGGGAATATCCGTTGGCCAGGTTTATCACCACCGCGCTGTCCCGGCGGATCACGTGCACCTTGTCCAACCGGCCCAGTTCCGTCGGCCCGCCCGCCTTTGCGACGGCCTGTGCGAAGGTCGTCCCCTGTGGCAGGCGATACAGGTTGGGCTGACGCACCTCCCCCGCCACGGTCACCGGGAACAGGGGCTCGACCACGAACTGGACGCCCTGCTCGTACCTAGCCAGCAGGCTGTCCAAGCGTTGCCGCACCACCGGTAGCGGCACCCCCGCAACCTTCACGACTTGGTACAACGGGTGCTCGAGGGCGCTGTCGGGGGCGACGACGAACTCGCCGCTCATCTCGGGATGGCGCCACACGTCGATGCGAAGCGCGTCGCCGGGGCGCAGAACCGGATCGTTGGGGTGCGGGGGGGGCGGGGGGGACAGACTCGACCGTTGCGCCGCGGCCGACGCGAAAGGCGCCAGTAGCAGCGCGACGACCACCCACGTCGTACCAGGGCTCGGTCGGAACTGGAGGCTGGACATTCCTGAAGTGGAGGTGCAAGGAACGTGCTGACACCAAAGGAACGCCTCGCCGTAGCCAGTGGCGCAGACACAGCGCCACGCTGTGGCGGTCGCGCAACGCCGGTGATGCGCGCGAGCACGCAACCTGCAGTGCCTTCGACGCGATGAGTAAGGTGGCGTTCTGGTCGCTGTGGTGCTTCATCCTCGTCCTGCCGTGGGACGTGCTCACCAAGCTGCCGGTCGTGGGCTCCATCCCTCGGCTGGTCGGGCTGGTGGCGTCGGCGGTCGGTGTGCTTTACATCGTCGTACGACGACGCGTCAGGCCACTATCCTGGTTCCACCTGTTCGCCATGCTGTTTGTGCTCTGGGCTGGGGCGACCAGCTTCTGGTCGGCCGACGCCGTGGCGACCCGGACGGTGTTCCTGACGTACCTCCAGCTGCTCGTGTTGGTGTGGCTGATCCCGGAGATCGCGTGGTCAGCGGACCGCCAGCGGGCCCTGTTCCAGGCATACGTCTTGGGGGCGGGCGTCGCCGCCGTCCTCACCATCCGAGACTATGTGTCGGGCGTGGTTGCCCTCGAGACGGTTGCAGGGCGCTTCGCGGCCCTGAACCAGGACCCGAACGAGCTCGGCTTGACGCTCGCCCTCGGTCTGCCGATGGCGTGGTACGTGAGCCTGTCGCAGGCGCACCCGCGCAGCGGGTGGATGTGGCGACTCTACCTCCCGCTCGCCATCACGGCAATTCTCCTCACGGGATCCCGCGGGGCGGTGCTGGCCGGCCTCGTGGGGCTCTCCATCATTCCATGGACGCTCCGGCGCATGCGCCTGAGGACCAAGGTCGCCCTGTCCGCGCTTGCCGCCGGTTCGCTTGTGCTCGCGAGTTACCTCGTTCCGGACGCGTCGCTGGCACGCATCGCCAGCACCCGTGCCGACATCGAGGCCGGCTATTTCGGAGGCCGCGGTCCCGTCTGGCTCGCCGGCCTGGAGGTGGCGCGGGAGCATCCGCTGGTCGGCGTCGGCGCGGGGGGGTACGAGGAGGCCGTCGAGCCGACCATCCACCAGGAGATGGTAGCCCATAACGTCCTCCTGTCGATCCTCGTCGAGGACGGCACCGTCGGCTTCTTGTTGTTTGTCGCGATGCTGGTGGCGCTGCTGACACCCCTGCGGCATCTGCCGTCCCTCGAACAGCGGTTGTCGATCGTTCTCGTTCTCACCCTGGCGGTCGGATCAATGGCCCTCTCCTGGGATCACCGCAAACAGTTCTGGTTTGTCTTGGGAATGCTGGCGGTACAGGTGGCCCAGCCCACGTCGACACGCCGACGCGCCTCGACCGTCTGACGGCCGAGGCGCGTCGGTAGGGTCCTCGCGCAATCACTGCTTCGCGATGTCCCCGCTCGTTACAGTGCCGGAGCGACCGTAGCCTTTCGACGGGATGTAGATGCTGAAGAAGTCGCTGCCACTCCCCGCCGACCCGCCGTCGCACACGATCACGGTGTAGCTCACGATGGCACCGTCGTTCACCACCCGGCCCACGGCATCGAACTCCACCCCGCGACTCGGGTCGGCGCACGCACTCGAGCTGGTGCGATACGCCGTGATCGATGTCGCAGCGTCCCTCGATGGGTCCGTGGTCATCGACCCGGGAGTGCCATCCGGGTAGAGGTCGCTGTAGTCGGTGACGGTCAATCGGCCCGTGAGGTCGGCGCGTACGTCGAAGTCAAAGGTTTGCACGTAGTTCCCGGGCGTGGCCGATCCCATCCCGAGCTGGCCTTGCCCGGTCACGTCGGGCGGGGGCAGCTGCGCGCTGCACGTCACCGCGAAGGTCGTCGTGGCGGCCCCGCCAGCGAGCACCGTGACCGTGCGCGAATTCGCCCCGCTCACCGCGCAGTTCGCGGCCACGCCCGACAGCGCCACCGGGTGGTCGCCCGCCGGCACCGTGACCGTGACGCTCCCGTTCGTCGCGATCGGTTGGCTGAGGGAGCCGTCAAGCGTGAGCGTGTAGCCATCCGGGTCAAGGTTCGAGCCGGTCGTACTGGTCGTGACCGTCAGGCTGCCGCTTCCGCTCCCCGTCGGGGCGCAGCTGAGCGAGAACGCCAGGTCCGCCGTCCCGCCCGCCGACACGCTCCCGGTCTGGGGGTTCGCCCCGCTCAGCGTGCAGTTCCCTGCGACGCCCGAGAGGGCAACCGAGTGACTGCCGGTCGCCAGCCCGGTGAAGGTGACGTGGCCGTTGGTGGCCACCGGTTGGCTCACGGTGCCGTCGACCGTAACCGTGTAGCCGTCGGCATCGAGGTCCACGCCGGTGGTGCTGGTGGCAACAAACAGGCTGCCTTTCGAGGCACAGCCCACGTCGATGTATGTGGTTCCCGCCACGCCGGCGGTAACGGTAACGGCCCGGGGGTTGTTCACCTGCACCGTGCAGTTCGCCGCCACCCCTAACACGCTGACCTCGTGGGCGCCCTCCGCGAGCCCGGTGAAGGTGACGAGCCCGTTCGCGCCGACGGCCTGGCCCTGGGAGTTGTCTACCCAGACGGTATAGCCGTCCGGATCGATGTCGGTGCCCGTGGTGGTAACGGCGACGGCGAGTGCGCCGCCCGTCGGCACGACATCCGCCCCGGCCTTGGGACTCTGGGGATCGCTACAGGCGGTCGCGAGCCCGAGCGCAGCGAACACCGCTGCCACCCAACTCCCCCTAACGGCGCGTACCATGAAGGTCCTCCGCTTACGTGTTCGCGTGAGAGTCGGGCAAGAACCGCACCGCGTTCTCGATCGACAGTTTCGCTCGATACCGGAGCCGACGCTCGTCGCGACCGTCCCACACGCGACGCTGAAGCGCCATGTGGCAGCGGCGCGCCACATTCGACGCTGAAGCGCCATGTGGCACCGGCACGCCACACGGCCAGGCGCCGCCCAACCCTCGGCGCCACCGGCCGTTAGCGGCGACAGCGCCGGCACCGGTCCCTGCGCACGCGGCTTGCGAAGCGCGTGAGTCATGGCGACGACCCTCGCAAGTCTCCCCCCTGCTCCGCAGCTCCCCGACCTCGACATCGTCATGGAGCCCGTACCGGGCGATGTGACCAGGGAGCCCGCCCTCTCGGCCTGTGGAGCGCAGGGTGCCGAGCCAGCGCTGGGGCAAGTCTACCTCGCGCGGCACGGTCAGACGGAATCCAACCTGCTGCGACGCTACGCAGGCTACAGCTCCGAGCCGCTCACCGAGACGGGCCGCAGCCAAATGGGCGGCTTGGCGGCGCAGCTCAGTCTGTGCGGTATCGCGGAGATCTGGACGAGTGCAGTGACGCGCGCGCGCGCGAGCGCACACGTCGTGAGCCAGATGCTGAGCGTCCCCGTTCGCGTGGATTCCCGGCTGAACGAGCTGCGCATGGGGCCGTGGGAAGGGCTCACTGAGGCGCAGGTCGCCCATCGCTTTCCGGATGCGTACGCGCTGTGGTGCACACTGCCCGATCGCCTGGCTTTGGATGGGCGGGAGACGCTCGGGGCCGTGGCAGCTCGCGTCACAGCCGCTATGCGCGATGCGGCGAGCCGGCCACGTCCCGTGCTGCTCATGACCCACGTCGCCCCGCTTCGCGTAGCGGTGCTGCACTCGCTGGGTCTACCCCTGCGGCTCTACAAACGGGTGCATGTGTCCAATGGAGACTGCGTGCGAGTGGATCGCGCGCGATGCGAGATCTACCGGCTCGGCGAGGACCGGTCCTTGAGACACCGGCGGAACCTGGCCCTCGCGCGGCCGGAGCGCTCGGTGGCATGAAGGCACTGCTGCTCGCGGCAGGAGCGGGAACGCGGCTGTGGCCGCTGACGGCCGATAGGCCCAAGCCCATGGTAGAGATCGCGGGTGAGCCCGCTGTCGCGCACTCGTTGCGGTGGCTCAAGCGCCAGAACGTGCGCGACGTGGCGATCAACCTGCATCACCATCCCCACGTGCTGCGCGACTACGTGGGCGACGGGTCGCGTTTCGGATTGCGTGTGACCTACTCGCTCGAGCGTGAGGTACTGGGCACGGCCGGCGCGCTGCGCCCGCTGCGGAAATTTTTTCGGGGTGAGGACGTGTTCCTCGTGCTGTACGGCGATGTGCTCACGGACCTGGAGCTGCGGACGGTCTGGTACAGCCACGCCACCACCGAGGCTGATGTGACGGTGGTCGTGACTGGGGTCGACGACCCCACCCGCGCCGGCCTCGTCGCATTCGATCGCGATCAGCGGATCACCCGCTTCGTCGAGAAGCCGACGGCGCACCAACTGTTCTCCGAGTGGGCGAACGCGGGAATCTATCTCTGTGGCCCCAAAGTGTTGCGCTACGTGTCGCCCGGGGGGCAGCAGGACTTCGCGCGCGACCTATTTCCCGCCATGCTGGCCGACGGCTGCCGCCTCCAGGCGAGCCCGACGAGCGCGCTGGTGATCGATTTCGGGTCCCCCGAGCGCCTCGAGCTGGCCGCGGTGGCGGTGCGCCGGAGAGCCCTGAGGCACGAGGCGGTGGGCGAGCCGTGCTGATCGCGCGCGCGCCGCTGCGGATCTCGTTCGCGGGCGGTGGCACCGACCTCGAGGCCTACTACGCCAAGTACGGCGGCGTGGTGGTGAGCGCCACGATCAACAAGTACTTCTACGTCTTCCTGAGCCGCACGCTGGACGATGCGGTGCAGATCACCTCGTCCGACTTCCGGACGTTCGAGCGGCGCGCGGCGGGCGAGGCGCTGTCTCAAGACGGCGATCTCGGCTACCTGAAGTCGATTCTGCAGGAATTCGGCGTCACCCACGGGATCGCGCTGTTCACGGCGAGCGAGATCCCGCCCGGCACCGGGCTCGGCTCTTCGAGCACTGTGGCGGTGGCGCTCGTCAAGGCGCTGGCCACGCTGTGCCAGCGGCGCATCACAAAGCAGGAGATCGCTGAGCTCGCATCCTACATGGAAATCATCAAGCTGGGGCGGCCGATCGGGCTGCAGGACCAGTTTGCCGCGTCGTTCGGGGGGTTGAACTGCATCACGTTCGAGGCGACCGGGGTCCAGGTGACGCCGCTCCATCTGTCGCTCGACGTGCGCGACCGCCTGGAGCGGAGCTTGATGCTCTTCTATACGGGTGCGTCGCGCAATGCGGCGTCCATTCTCGCGCAGCAGCGGCAGGCGTCGTCCGAGGAGCAGCCGCGGGTGATCGAGAATCTCCACGGGATCAAGGCAGACGCCCTCGCGGTCCGCGACGCGTTGCGCGCGGGGCGGCTGCGGCGCGTCGGCGAGATCCTGCACGAGTCGTGGCAGAAGAAAAAGCGGCTCGTCGCAGGAGTGAGCAACGAGTCGATTGACCGCCTGTATCAACTGGCGCTCGAGCACGGGGCGGTGGGGGGGAAGATCGCGGGGGCGGGGGGCGGCGGATTCCTGCTGCTCTACTGCGAGCCGCAGCATCAAGCGGCCGTGACGCACGTGCTCGAGTCCGAGGGGTTGGCCCGCCTCGCGTTCCACTTCGACGACGGCGGGGCGCAGGTGTTGGTGAACTCGATGCCGCAGGTACCCGGGCTCAGCTATCCGGAGGGACGATGGATCGTTACGGGCGCCGCCTCCGCGTGGCAGTGATCGCGGGCGACGTGCTCGCGGTGTTTCTCTCCTACACCATCGCCGCCGGTGTGCGTTTCGGTTTCGCCCATGTGGACATCGGAGGCAAACTCTGGCCGCAGTACCCGGTCGTGAGCGTGCTGGTCGCCGTGCTGACGGTCCTGCTCGGTTGGCAGTACGGCATCTACCGGCACTCGGCGTTGCTCGGGGGCCATCGAGTGTATCCATTGCTCGCCACCGTGGCGACTTATGACGTCGTCGCGGTGATGATCTTGAGCTACTTGTGGGGTGAGGTGCCGCTCGTGTCTCGCGGGTGGCTGGTCGGCTCGTGGGTGGGGAGCATCGTGGCACTATCGTTGTCACGGCTCGCGTGGCGCCAGCTCGCGTTGCGCTGGCGCCGGCAGGGCATTCTGGTTCGCAAAGTGTTGATTGCCGGAGCGAATCAGCAGGCAATCGCGGTCGCCCAGCAGCTGCACGATCCCGCGCATCACGGAACCCAGGTGGTGGGGTTCTTGGACGACTACCAGCGGCCCGGGACGGAGATCGTTCCCGGGCTGGCCGTCGTCGGGCATCCGGCGAGCGTGCTGGAGCAGGCACGGACGCTGGGAGCGGACGAGGTGATCATCATTGCGGGTGCGCTTGCCTGGGAGAGCCAGCGCAGGCTCGCCGAGCTCGTCACCCGGGCCGACTCGCCTCTGGAAGCGCGCATCTCGCCGACCTTTTACGATCTACTGACCACCTCCGCCGAGCTGACCCACATCGCGTACGTGCCGATGTTGAAGCTGATGCACACGCGCTTGTCGGGGATCAACGAGTTCACGAAGCGTATGATGGATCGCTCCGTCGCCGTCATGCTTCTGGTGATACTCCTGCCCGCCTGGTGCTACTGGCGAGTCAAAGCTTGGCTGCTCGGTGTGCCGATGCTGGAGCAGGAACCCGTCTTGGGCGTGCAGGGTCGACCGTTCCACGTCGTCGGGTTGAACTCCCGCTTGACGACGTCGCCTGTGCTCGCCCGGCTGCCGGCCTTGTGGAACGTGCTATGGCTCGACCTCAGTTTGGTCGGGCCTCGGCCGATTCGTGCCGATGAAGTGACGGCACACGAGCGCTGGCTTGCGAATTTGTTCGCGATGCGGCCGGGGCTGACGGGGTTGTGGCGCTTGCGAGGCCACGAGTTGCCGGTGGAAGAGCGAGTGGCCCTGGACCTCTTCTACGTAAGGAACTATACGGTTGCGCTGGACCTACGGATCCTGCTTCATACGGCGCGGGAGCTGGTGCGGCGCCTGGTTGGAAAAGTAGATGGGCTAGCGCGGTGGGAGGCGGAGAAGCCTCGTCCGGTGATCGCCGGCGCCCCCCGACCTCGTGTGCGTGGCGTCGCGGCTGGCACGTCTAGCCCCCAGCCGGTCGTCGTGCCAGCGGCCGAAAGCGGTCGATGACTCAAGTCCCCAGGTTCGAGAGGATCACCGCGCGCTGGCTCGACGCGGCGGCAGGGGTTCTCCGTGCCGTCGACCCGGCAGCGGTGGCGCAGGCGGCCGACGCGCTGTGCCAGGTGCGCGTTCGCGGTGGCGTGATCTATACTGCCGGCAACGGCGGCAGTGCGGGGACTGCTTCGCATCTGGCGCTCGACCTTCAGAAAGCGGCACGAAGTCCGGGGGGCGCGGGGACGCGCGCTGTCTGCCTCTCGGACAGCGTAGGCCTGATTACTGCGTGGGGGAACGACACCGCGTTCGACCGCGTATTCGCCGAGCAGCTCGACGTCTTGGGCCAGCCTGGTGACGGCCTCGTGGTCGTGTCCGTAAGTGGATCGTCTCCCAACTTGCTTGCCTTGCTTGGGGTCGCCCGGGCGCGGGAGATCGTCTCAGTGGGACTGCTGGGTCGGGACGGGGGGCGCGCGCGCGCGATGGTCGATGTACCGGTGGTAGTGCCGAGCGACGATTACGGATGGGTGGAGTCGGCGCACGTTGTGGTGCATCACATGTTGATGTATGCACTTCGCGACTTCGCGGAGCAGGAGCCGATCTCCGACGACGTGCTCACCGTTGGGTTAGGAGCTCCCCCTGCATAGCGGTTGGTGGATGTCACAGTGCCAGATGGCGGTGTGGCACGGGGTTAGTCCTAGCCGAATCGTCTTGTGAATCGATCGTGGGAGGAGCAATTGGCTGTCTTGGTGACAGGCGCGGCCGGGTACGTCGGGAGTATCACTTCCGAGCAGCTGTTGACCAACGGCTTCGAAGTGATCGCGATCGACAACTTTCAGACGGGGCATCGCGCCGCTGTGCTTCCGGACGTGGTCCTCTTCGAGGGCGATTTCGGCTCGTGTGAGCTGCTCGAGCGTGTCTTCCGCGCGCATAAAGTCGATGTGGTCCTTCACTTCGCCGCGGAGACCACGATCGAGACTTCGATGGCGGATCCCGGCCCATATTTTCAAAACAACTTGGTCCGTGGCATCTCGCTGCTGGATGCGATGTTGAAGCATGGTTGCCGGTCGCTCGTCTTCTCCTCCACTGCAGCATTGTTCGGCGAGCCGGTTCGAACGCCCATCGACGAAGACCATCCCGCCCAGCCCATCAACCCGTACGGCCAATCCAAGTTGATGTTCGAGCAGGTACTCGACTGGTACCATCGCTGCTATGGCTTGCGCTTCACTGCGTTGCGGTATTTCAACGCCGCGGGTGCGAGCCAGCTGCTTGGAGAGGACCACAGGCCGGAGAGTCATCTCCTCCCTTTGCTGTGTGATGCGGCGTTGGGGAGACGCGATAGCGTCAAGATCTTTGGGCGGGATTATGCCACGCCCGACGGTACCTGTCTCCGCGATTACATCCATGTCCTGGACTTGGCGGACGCGCACATCCTTGCGCTCCGGCATCTGGACGTGCACCCGAACGGCAAATTCAATCTTGGGGCAGGCCGCGCCGTATCGAACCTGGAGTTACTGCGCATGGTGGAGAAGGTGTCGGGCGCGAAGATCGAAGTCGCGTTCGGCCCCCGACGCGCCGGAGATCCTGGGGCGCTGGTCGCCTCGCCACGGCGAGCTGTGGAACGGCTTGGCTGGAGTCCTGGGCACAGCACCCTGGAGACGATCGTGCAGAGCACACTGGACTGGCGGGCCCTACACCCCCAGGGGTACGGTAGCGGCGCCGCATCCGTAGTCGAGCGCGCCGGCGCCCTGTGAGAGCGGCGCTGCAAGAGATTCGTCCAATGTGCGACGCTGCGATCGGACGTGAAGCGCACGCGGGCCTGCACAGGAGTGCGCGGAGCCTCGGAAAGCGCCTCATGGACATAGGAGTAACCCTGGTACTCTTGGTCGCGACGGCGCCGATTCTTGCACTTGCAGCCCTGGCGATCGGTGTGTCTTCAGGCGTTCCGATCATCTATCGTAGGCGTGTCGTGGGCCTACGAGGAAAGCTGTTCGACGCTTTCAAGCTACGGACCATGGTGCCCAACGCGGACCGCGAACTTCAGCGCTCTCCGATCCTGCGCGCAGCATTCGAGCAGAACTACAAGCTGCACGCGGATCCTCGAGTGACGCCTGTGGGAGCCGTGCTGCGCAGGTGGTCAATCGACGAGCTTCCACAGCTGGTGAACGTCCTGCGGGGTCAGATGAGCCTTGTAGGTCCTCGAATGGTTGCCCCGGAGGAACTTGCGAAGTATGGCTCCTACGCCGACGAGTTAATCCACGCGCGACCGGGGCTCTCGGGTATCTGGCAGGTGTCGGGCCGGCAAGCCTTGGATTACCAGAGTCGAGTGGCGCTCGATATGAACTACCTGGGCACGTGGTCGCTCGGGAAGGATCTGAAGATCGCGCTGCTCACGCCCTGGGCCGTGGTCACGCGGAAGGGTGCCTTGTGACGTTCGTGAGCGGGGTGGCGGCCCCTAACGGTCACGGTGCGATCTTGGGCTCGAACTTCTGGCCCGAGGCCGCTGGGTCCAGTCAGACGGTGACCGAGTTCGCGGAATACTTGGCTCGCAGAGGTCACGAACTGCGTGTGGCTACGTCGATGCCCTATTTCCCCAGTGGGAGATCTGGCGAGAGTAAAGCCTACTAAAGAGACAGTACGCCATCCGTGGTTTCGATAGTTGCGCTGACCATCGTCACACTCTCCTTGTGTTGGCTGAGTTATACGTACGGCCTATATCCCTACGGCGTGAGATTGATGGCCAGATGGTTCGGCCAACCGGTGGTACATGGAGATGCCTGCCCCTCCGTGGTGATGATTATTTCGGCATTCAACGAAGCGCAGGTCATCGAGAGGAAGCTCGCAAACGCCTTGGAGCTAGACTATCCCAAGGACCGGATCGATATCTGGGTTTCATCCGACGGATCCGCGGACGACACCAACGAGATCGTCGGTCGCTTCGCCCGCGCGTGCCCTCGCGTCCATCTTGTTGCGTATTCCGTGAACAGGGGGAAGACCGCGGCATTGATGGAGACAGTGCGCACCGTGCCTGGCTCCGTGGGGGTGGTGGTATTTTCTGATGCAAACTCAATGTACCGACGTGATGCTCTTCGAAAGCTCATCCGCAATTTTGCTGATCCCACGGTTGGCTGCGTCGCTGGCGAGTTGGCATACAACGGTCCTTCGGGCGAGGCAACCTATCGGCGATACGAAAATCGCATAAAGCTCGCGCAGAGTAGGCTCGGAGCGCCGCTGACGGCCGAGGGTTCGATCTTCGCAGTGCGGCGCTCGTTGGTCCCTGAAGTCGAAGCGACGTTGCTAGAGGATATGATCATACCTCTGCGCGTGGCCGCGAGCGGGTACCGAGTTATTTATGAGCCGGAAGCCGTGTCGATCGAAGATTTTCGATTGGATGCTCAGGCACAGTGGCAGCGCCGAGCACGGATTGTGAACCGTGCCGTCAGATCGCTAAGAGCTGTTCCTGAAGTGTGGAATCCGTTTCGCGGCGGACTGAGAGTCGTTCACTTCGTGTCTCACCGGGTAATGCGATGGCTGGCGCCATTTTTCCTACTCGCGGGCTACGTCGCAAGTCTTCCCTTGCTCGGGCAGCACTGGCCCGTGAAGCTCGTGGGGGTCATGGGACTCATAGGACTGGTGTGGGTTTCTGCGGGGTGGGCCGCGCTTCGCGCAGGCACACGGACCCTGTGGCTTACGCTCCCGTTCACATTCTGCCTAGCAAACCTAGCGGCGGCGGTGGGGGTGCTTACAGCGCTAGTAGGAGTCAAGCGCATACGGTGGACTCCGGTCAGGTAAGAGGACTGAGGCTTTGCCGCCCCGTCTTGTGTTGCCTACACGCCACATACCCGAGGGTGGGCGGCTATACGGCGGTAGGCGCCCCCCCCCGCCGGATCCCGAGGCGCGGCCTTCCTCTTGCTGAATACTCTCGCATGTGTGGTATCGTCGGAATCGTACACGCAGACCCAGCCCGGCCCGCCTCCCCTGCTGCGATTCGGCGGATGTGCGACGCGATCCGGCATCGGGGGCCGGACGACGAGGGCGTTTATGTGGAGGGCGCCGTCGGTCTCGGGATGCGACGGCTCAGCATCATCGATCTCCCGGGCGGGCGACAGCCGATCTTCAACGAGGATCGCTCGAAAGTCATCGTCTTCAACGGTGAGATCTACAACTATCGGGAGCTCCGCGGCAGGCTCCTGGCCCGCGGACACACGTTCGCGACCCAGAGCGACACCGAGACCATTCTCCATCTCTATGAGGAGCATGGCCCCGATTGCGTGCAGCAGTTACGCGGCATGTTCGCGTTCGCCATCTGGGATCGGACGGCGCAGACGCTGCTGCTCGCGCGTGACCGGTTCGGCATCAAGCCGCTGTACGTCGCCGTCTTCCCGTGGGGCATCGCGTTCGCGTCGGAGCTGAAAGCCCTCCATAGCGCCGACCTCACCAGTCGGACACTCGACTGGGAGGCGCTCGACATGTACTTCCAGCTCGGCTACATCCCGGCGCCCGCGACGCCCTTCCGGGACGTCCGCAAGCTCGAGCCGGGCCACCGCGCCGTCTGGCACCGGGCACGCGGCCTCTCGATTCAACAATACTGGGATCTTCCGCGAGAGCGCGAGCCGGCACCTCGCGACGTGGAGGCGCGGATCGTGGATTGGCTCGACGAGTCCGTGCAGGCCCACCTCGTGAGCGACGTGCCGGTCGCGGCGTTCTTGAGCGGCGGGCTCGACTCGTCTGCGGTCGTGGCGAGCTGGGCGCTGGCGGGCGACGCGCCGCACGCGTTTACCGCCCGGTACTTCGGCTCCGGCGCCGCGAGCGTCGACGAAACGGATCTCGCCCGACGGCTCGCCGCCCGGTACGGCGTGAAACTGACGGAGGTGTACATTCGTCCCGAGATCCGCGACCTGCTCGAGCCGATGACGCACGCGCTGGACGAGCCCCACGCCGACGCGTCCGCGGTGCCCACCTGGCTCTTGTCGCAGGCGGTCGGCGCGTCGTACAAGGTCGCCCTCACCGGAATCGGGGGCGACGAGCTGTTCGCGGGATACCGACGTCACATCGGGTTCCTGATCGGCGAGCAGTACGCGCGCCTGCCCCACGCCGTGCAGCGCGGCGTGAGCGCGCTCGCCAACCTGCTGTGGGACCCGCGAGGCGGCTCACTCACCGTCGACCAGATGAAGCGATTCCTACGGCCCGGCAACGGGGGGGGGAGGAGAGCCGCACCCGACCGGTTTCTCGGCTACCTGACGCGATTCCCCGACCCGGCTCGGCAGGGGCTCTATGCGCTCGAGTTGCGCCACCACCTCAGCGGCACCGCTGCGAGCGCCCACTTGCGCGAGCTGCACCAGGGTCACGGTGCCCCCGCCGGACTCTCGGCGGCGTTGTATCTGGACTACAAGACGTTCCTCGCAGACGACATCCTCGCGCTGAGCGACCGCATAGCGATGGCGCACTCGCTGGAGATCCGGGTGCCGCTCGTGGACCACGAGCTGGTGGAGCGGGTGTTCCCGCTCCCGGATCGTGTCAAGATCGGCCTGTGGCGGAACAAGCGGCTGCTGAAGCGGGCGCTGCGGCGACGCCTGCCCGAGCCGCATCTGCGCGCACCGAAGCGAGGCTTCGTGGGCCCGACCGCCGAGTGGCTGCGGTACGAGCTGCGCGGCGTGATCGAGGACGAGCTCGCGCCCGGGCGGTTGCGGCGCCTGGGCTACTTCGATCCGACCATGGTCCGCCGTCTGCTGGACGACCACTTCTCCCGGCGCCACAATCGCGCGGGCATCCTGTGGGCGTTGTTGTGCTTCTCGGTTTGGCACCGTGGGTACGTCGAGGCCGCGCGTGTCGCCCCGCTCGAGAACGACGTGAACGTCGCTGACGCCGAGGCAGTGCGGTGAACGCACGGCCTCGCTTACTCTTCCTGTGCCACACGCTGCCGTATCCTCCCGATTCGGGAGTGGCCATCCGCAGCTTCCATCTCTTGCGGTTGTTGGCGCGAGCGTTCGACGTGACGGCGTTGTGCTTTTCCCGTCGCAAGGGTGGGGCGGTTCCCCAACACGACCTCGCGCAACGATTGACCGCCGTGCGGCAACTGGCGGACGCCGAAGCGTTCCCGGTACCGCAGGAGCAAAGCGTGTGGCGCCTGGCGTGGGATCACCTGCGCAGCGTGGGCCTGAACCGGGTGTATACGGCGTTCGTCTTCGACTCCCCGACCGTCGTGCGTCGAATCCGCGGCCTGCTCCAGACGCGTCGCTTCGACCTCATACACGTCGATTCCGTCATGTTGTCCCGCTACCTGCCCCTACTCGACCGCGCGCCGTTGGTCTGCGGCCATCACAACGTGGAGTCCGTACTGCTGCAACGCCGGGCGCTCGCGGAGCGAACGCCGTGGCGGCGGGCCTACCTGCGACACCAGGCACGCCTAATGGCGCGCGAGGAGCGGCGCTGGTGTGAGCGTTGCGATCTGAACATCGTGGTGTCGGACGCGGACCGCGTGACGCTCCAGCGCAGCGTTCCCGGGGCGACCTGCGCAGTCGTCCCCAACGGCGTCGACGTCGAGACCTTCCGCCCGAGCCCTGGCCGGGACGAGGGGATTGTGTTCGTCGGAGAAGCGACGTGGTTCCCGAATCGTGACGGCTGGCAATACTTCTGCGACGAGATCCTGCCCAGGATCCGTGCGGCCGCCCAGATGACGCCGGTCCGCTGGGTGGGTCGTGCGCCGGACGCGCTGCGTCGGCACTACCGTGATCGCTACGCCGTCGAGCTCACCGGCTACGTGGCCGACGTGCGCCCCTACGTCCGTGACGCCGCTTGCTACGTCGTGCCGCTGCGCGTTGGCGGGGGCACCCGGTTGAAGATCCTCGACGCATGGGCGATGGGAAAGGCGGTGGTAAGCACGTCGGTCGGCTGCGAGGGGCTGGCTGCCGAGGATGGCCGCAACATCCTGATTCGGGACGATCCCGAAAGCTTCGCTCAGGCCGTGCGCACCGTGCTGCGAGACGCCCCACTACGCCTGCGGCTCGGCGTGGAAGGGCGTCGCACCGTTGAGCGACAGTACAGTTGGGAGCGGATTGGCGAGTCCATGTTGGGGTTGTATAGCTCGCTGCTGCAGTCCAAGGGCGGCCGTCGCTCACCCCATCCGAAATCAGCCGCAGCCGTCCTTGGTCTCGTGTAATGCAATAAATATTGCATTACACAGTAGCAATTATGGTTAAAAATTTGTGAAGTTGCATGTTCTAGGGGTTTTCTAACTCCTTCACTCCCGCTTTGACTCCTCGCCAGTGCTGCGCATCCGGCACGACTGTTGCGCAACCGCGACAATGAGCTAGACGCTGCTCAGAGCAAAACCGCCGAAAGACGGTGACGCAGAGCTACGGGACTACGGCGAGCTGACGCTCGCGACGTCCGCCGGGCCGCCAGCGAATCGACACCGAGTCGACGCTGGGGGACCCTATGCCATTCACCTTCAAGCTGTCGAAGCGCCTGGCGCTCATGAAGGCGTCGCTCGCCGCTGCCGCCGCGGCGCTGGCGGCGTGCAAGCCCATACCGACCACCGCTCCACAGGTGCCAAGCACTTCCGTAGTGCAGGTCGTCACCGCTCCCGACACTCTCACACTGAATCCGTACGAGACGCGACAATTTGTCGCGTACGGTCGCACGCAAGCCGGCGACAGCGTCGCCGTCGCCGTGCGCTGGACCGCGTCAGGAGGGGCGATCGCCGCGGACGGTTTGTACACCGCCGACACGATCCCCGGCGACTACCTCGTGACCGCGACCGCTCAACCGACGTCCGCGGCGCCCTTTACAGCAGCCTCAGCAACTTCACCAGTCTCGGGAAGTTCCCGGGTCAAGAACCGGGGCCAGCTGGCGCAGGTCATCGAGACTCCGAGCACGGCTTCGCTACTGATCGGGCGAGCGGTGCAGTTCAGCGTTTACGGAAAGACGAAGAACGGTGACAGCGTTGCCGTCATCGCCACGTGGTCGAGCAGCAATAGCGCTATTGCGACCGTCAGCGCCAGCGGCTTAGTTACGGGCGCGGCAGCCGGTTCAGCGACGATTACCGCGGCGAGCGGGGGGAAGAGTGCAGCAGCTACGGTCACCGTCTCCAACGTGCGGGTGGCGTCGGTGGTGATCAGTCCCGCCACTGCCGGCCTGCTCGTGAGCGCGACGCTGCAGCTCTCGGCGGTGACCAAGGACTCAGCGGGGAACACGCTTACCGGACGGGCTGTCACGTGGTCGAGCGGCAACCCTGCGGTCGCCACAGTGAACGGCAGCGGCCTACTGGCGGGCATCGCCGTCGGCACGGCGACCATCACCGCGACGAGCGAAGGAGCCGCGGGCACCGCGGCGACGGCGGTGACGGCCGCGACGCCCGGCACGGTGACGGACCTGGCGGTCGTGGGCGTCACGGACACGGGGGCGACCGTGGCGTTCACCGAGGTGAACGACGGCACCGGTCTGCCGGCGAGCTACGACGTGCGCTACCAGGTGGGCACGATTACCTGGGGCATCACGGCGACGAGCGTGACCCGCGGGACCTGCGCCACCCCGCTCGCGGGGACAGTGATCGGGGCCAAGCGCACCTGCACCGTGCTCGGCCTCACGCCAGCCACCGCCTATCAGTTCCAGCTGACGGAGTTCCGGGGCACCCTGAACCTGAACGCCATCTTCGGGGGGCTGTCGAACATCGCCGGCGCCACCACCACACCGTCCTCGACGGGCAGCGGAGCCCCGCAGCCGGGGCCGGCGGACCCGATCATCCTGCAAGATGGCTTTGAGAGCGGCGACTTGAGCCAGTGGAGCTTTCAGTCGGATGCTGGAAGCAGCCGCTACAGCATCGCGACGGATCCGACGCGGGTGCATTCCGGTACGCGGTCCCTGCAAGTGCTCTTCACCCCGACGAACGCCTACGGCATGATCACCCGCTGGTTCATGCCGGGCTACGATGAAGTGTACGTCAAGTTCTTCGTGCTGTTCGAGGAAGGGTTTCAGAATATCCGCCCGGATGGCGCTGGCATGCACTTTTTTGTGTTGGCGGGCAACAACATCAACGACCAGTATTCCTCCTGGGGTAAACCGGCAATCGTGCCGAACGGCACGGACTATTTCTATGCCGGCCTTGATCCTGAAGAGGTGTCGCTGCCGACGCTCCAGCCGCTCTCGTATTACACGTATTGGCCCGACATGAGCTGCTGCTATGGAAACGTCCTGTTCCAGCAAGCGCCGAAGGTCCCGCTGATCGCTGGCCAATGGCAGGAGGTCGTCTTCCATGTCAAGCTGAATACGCCAGGCCAATCGGACGGGAGCCAAACCGTCTGGCTGAACGGCGTCAAGAAGCTGGATATGCAGAATATGCGCTGGCGCACCACGACGGATCTCCGGCTCAACGAGATCCGGTTCGACAACTACATGAACGCCGCGCCCCAGATCGAGCATGTCTGGGTGGATGATGTTACGGTCTGGCGGCCATAGGGAAAGAGAGACTTGGACTGTGCCGTTCACCTTTAAGCTCTCGAAGCGCCTGGCCCTCATGAAGGCGTCGCTCGCGGCGTGCGAGATTCAAGGGACACGTGTCACCGATCCCACCCCGCCAGGCCATCCCGTCGTGCAGATCATCACCGTTCCCGATGCTGTGACGCTCGATCCGTACAACGTGAAGACCGTGAAGACACGGTAATCCTACGGGCCGCCGGCCACCGACCGAGTGGTCGAAGACGGCGGCGGCGTCCCGTTAAGTAAAGGAGCAATCCGACTATGCCTTTCACGTTCAAGCTGTCCAAGCGGCTGGCGCTGATGAAAACGTCGCTTGCCGCCAGCGCCGTGCTGACGCTGGCGTGCACGAGCGATCTCACCGATCCCCAGCCGCACCGCAACTCTCTGACACCAGTTGCCATTTCTGCTGATCTCACCCCGCTCGCTGCGACCGGAGTCGTCGCGAGCGGGTATCAGGACCCCAACGTCCCCCAGAACACGCTCGACAACAACCTCGCCACCCGCTGGTCGGCAAACGGCGATGGCCAGTGGATCCGCTACGACCTCGGCGCGGTGATGGCCGTCGGTGCCGTGGACATTGCGTGGTACCAAGGGACGGCCTGGGCCTCCGCCTTCGAGATCCAGGTGTCGCTCGACACCCTCACCTGGACCCCAGTCTTCAGCGGTCGGAGCAGCGGGCAGACCCTGCAGCCCGAGCGCTACGATTTCTCGACCGTCACGGGCCGCTACATCCAGATCGTCGGCCACGGCCAGTGGAGCGGCACCACGCTGCTCAGCCTCTGGAACAGCATCACGGAAGTCGCCATCTACGGCAGCGCTGCTCCGACGCTGAGTCCCGTGTCGGTGGCCACGGTCCTCGCGAGCGGCTATCAGGACCCCAACGTTCCCCAGAACACGCTCGACAACAACCTCGCCACCCGCTGGTCGGCAAACGGCGACGGCCAGTGGATCCGCTACGATCTCGGCGCGGTGATGGCCGTCGGTGCCGTGGACATTGCGTGGTACCAAGGGACGGCCTGGGCCT
>WNGL01000211.1_pt1 | contig 66836 bp, 57 predicted proteins | sample 5400591 | NCBI WGS metagenome assembly WNGL01 (sample SAMN13153377, study PRJNA577476) | soil metagenome | isolation source: 80 cm soil or saprolite under Garry oak tree replicate 1 | place: USA:California | collected 2016-06-15 | reverse complement strand
CGCCGCTGCAGCTCGTCAACCAGCGACCCCATCAAGCGCCTCCTCACCCTCACCGGAACGGTAGGAGACAACACCCGCCCACGGCAGGCCAACCATCAACTTCCCCGGTCAGCCACTCCCTTCACAGGAGCTGCACCCATCGGCGTTCGGCTCGCCTTATAACGAAACGACGCAGACGAGTTCGGCAATCATCGTGGCCATCAAGCCTCGATGGAATATGCCAAAGGGTGCATGAGTATGCGCTTGGGCAACGCCCGCTATTCGGCATGTGAGTGAGCGGGCAGCCGTGTCAGCCAGGCGCAAAGGCGCACAGATCACCCTGCCCGGCGCGGCAGCGTCGGCGTTCCGGTAGGCAGAAGCTGGAGCGCCGATCGGCGGATATCGCACATGGTGCGAGTATCGTCCGTAGCGAAGCGCCAGGACGCAGTAAGCGGCAGGTCAGGTGATCGGCGGGCCGATCCCGGACGGCCGGACCCGTCACGCTGAACATCACTGCGTCACGGAAACATCGTATAGCGATTACGGTCAGCAATATCGAGGCGGTCTGGCAGATCGTTGACTGCAGGGAGGACGTGAGAAAGCCCGGACACGATGGATTCGTTAGTTTGTTCGAGCTATCGAACATTAGCCACGCTAACGAAATGGCTGGGAGCCATCTTGGGAGCCAACGTCGCCAGGTACCAGCCCACGCCCGGCGACGCTCGGCCGCTGTTGTCACAGGTGAACGGCATACAGGGCGACATCCGGCACTGTCTGGCGACCCCCGGAATCTGATTTGGGAGCAGGAGGCCGCCGGTTCGAATCCGGCCATCCCGACCAAACATGCAGGTCACAGTGCTTGCCGGAAGCAACAAGAGGGCTTCCAAGATCGTCTGACCGTCAAAAAATGACCGTGGGTTGAACGCCTACGAGCGGCAGCCGCTGTCACGGTTCGGACCTCACGGACATGGCCTACTGGCGTGTCGATGGCTCGCGTTGAACAGGTTTGTCCAGTCGGCGCGGGGATCCGCAGGGGTCATCGGGTGGCACAGGGCGTGCTCGGGCCTGCCGAATGTTTGCGCCGGGGCACTAGGCGGTTGCTGTCATGCCGGTCAGGTTGGCGCTGGCCTGCCACAGCCGGGCGGCGGCTGTGGTGTCGTAGGAGGCCTTGCTGGAGGTCTTGGGTTTGCGGTTGGCGTAGTACCGGCCGGTGACGCCCTCGACCTGTGGTGAGGAGGCGAGGTAGACCGGGGTGAGTGCGCCGTGGGCCGGGGTCTTCATGAACAGGCGCGCCACGCGGGTCATGATGGCGAAGTACGCCGCCTGGTCTTCGGCGCCGAAGTTGGTGCGTACCACGCCGGGGTGGCACACGGTGGCGGTGACGCCGGTGCCGTCCAGGCGGCGGGCGAGCTCGTAGGTGAACATCACGTTGGCCAGCTTCGACTGGCTGTAGGCGCGCTGCCCGGAGTAGTTCCGCCCGCCTTGCAGGTCGTCGAAGTCGATGCGGCCGCTGGCGTGGGCGCCGGAGGAGACGGTGACGATCCGGGCGGGTGCGCTGGCGGTGAGCCGGTCCAGCAGCAGGGTGGTCAGCAGGAACGGCGCGAGGTGGTTGAGCGCGAAGGTGTGCTCCAGGCCGTCGGCGGTGAGGTGCCGGTGGGCCCAGAACCCGCCGGCGTTGTTGACCAGCACATCCAGCCGTGGATAGGTGTCCAGCACCAGCGCGGCCAGCCGGCGCACCCCGGCTTGAACGGACAGGTCCGCGGCAAAAGCGTCTATGGCTGGGCTGCCCGGTGCGGCGCGGATGCCCGCCGCGGCCGCCTCGGTGCGGGCCTGGTCGCGGCCGGTGATGCCGACCCGGGCACCCAGCGCGGCGAGCCCGATGGCGGTGGCCTTGCCGATGCCACTGGTGCCTCCGGTAACCAGAACGGACTTCCCGGCCATGAGGGCGGCGTCAGCCATGGCTCATTCCTACCCCAATGCCTCCCGAAGGCAGTCGCGCACCCGCCCGGCCAGCATCTCGCCATAGGCATGCCCGGACCGTAGGACCCCTCACCTTGCGCGATCGACCCCGGCGTATTCGAGCGCTCAGTCCCGCCTAATACTCCAACCGGACATCGTTATGTCCATGGTTGGCGGGCTTGTCGCTGGTAGTGGCTGGTTTTGGCGCGGTGCTGGCGGCGGCGGCGCCAGGCGGACCATCGCAGCCGGTGCCGGGTGCCTGTCACCGGTTTGATGATCAGCGTGCTGAACAGCGCGGCGATTTCATTGCGGGTGATCGGGATCTGGTCAGCTGGGCCCGGATGATCAGCATTCTCGGTGGCTGCGGTGATGGTGAGGAAGGCTAGGGCGAGCATGGCCAGGGTGGTCCACCGGTACCAGGAGTCCCAGCGGCGGACCTGGTGCTCGTCCAGCCCGGTCAATCCCTTGCCGGCTTGGAAATTCTCCTCCGTAGCCCACCTGATTCCGGCGATCTTGGCCAGCGCGGGCAGCGGGACGTGCCGGGGGCTGTGGCAGCGGTAGTACGCCAGCTCGCCGGTGTGGCGGTTGCGGCGGATCAGCAGCCAGCGGTGACCAGGCTTGCTGGGGTCGATGGCCGCCCAGGCCCAGTCGTAGTAGCGGTGGCCCTTGGCGCCGGCACCGGCGGAGTAGCGTTGCCAGGCCCGGCGGGGCAGGCGGCGGGCGATCGTGCGCACCTGGCAGGAGCCCGCTGCGGTGGTCACCTGGTGGCTGGCGGCCACCGCCAGCACGTAGCCCGCCTGGCGGGCCTCCAGGTCAGCGCGCAGGCCCGGGTCCGCGCCGTAGACTTCGTCGCCGGTGACCCAGGCGGCCGGGCAGCCCGCGTCCAGCGCGCGGGCGATCATGCGCCGGGCGAGCGTGGGCTTGGTCGCGAACACCGTGCCGGCCGGGATGCCCGCCGCGGCGCACCGGGCCGCATCTGTGGTCCAGGACCTGGGCAGGTACAGCTCGCGGTCGATCAGCGCGTGCCCGGCCAGGGAGGCGTAGGACAAGAACACCGCGACCTGGCAGTTCTCCACCCGCCCGGCGGTCCCGGAGTACTGGCGCTGCACGCCGGCACTGGCCCTGCCCTTTTTGACGTCGCCAGTCTCGTCGACCACCAGGACCGCATCCGGGCTGCCCAGGTGCTCCACCACGTACTCACGCACGTCGTCGCGGACCGCATCGGCGTCCCACCGGGCCGCGGCTAACAAGTGCTGCATCCCGTCCGGGGTGAGATCCCCGGCCTGCTCGGCGATCGTCCAGCAGTTCTTGCGCCGCAGCCCCGACAACAGCCCCAGCACGAACGCCCGGGCCCGCCGCCGCGGCTCCACCCGGGCGAACCGGCCCGCGATCCGCGCCATCAGATCGTCAAACTGTTCCCGCCACTGGGCGGGGTCTACGCTGAGCCCAGCGGCCACCGCCAGATTGTCATGCGTCGTCACAAACCATGATCATCAAACGGTGGCCGTCCCGCGTCCAGCGCCCGTTCACCGCAGGTCACGAAGTCCGGTTGGAGTACTAATTGCTGCACGGTCGACCGGCAGGCCAGAGCCCGCTCCGCGCTCAACACAGGTCTGGTCGCTCCGGCCCTCAAGAACGGCAACGACTGCCAACGCGACTCCAGCGCAGAGCGGGGACTGATCCGGGCCTTTCTGATAAGTCTTGGATGGGCACGGTGGCATCTGACCGGATGGTCATGACGGAGTGAGGCGGAGCCGCGATGACGAATTCGGAGACAGTCGGCCGGAATCCCGTCGAAGAGCAGCTCAGTCGCGTGCACTGGCATATCCTCCGGGGGGACAGCCTCCGGAGCACCGTCGCGTCACGAGCCGGAACCTTGCTGAGTACCAACGCGCTTGTGGTTGCCGGGATCGCACTTGCCGTCGGCTCGGGCAACCATCGGCCAAGCGTCATCGTGATCGCGGCCACGCTGGTGACGTTCGTCTGTGTCTTCGGTTCGGTCACCAGCGCGGTTCTGGCTATGGTCTCCACCTTTCGCTGGAGCCGCCAGTTCCCCGATGAGGCTGCCTCGGCCGGGACCATCTACAGCTTCGTCGACGGCAGTGGTGCCAGCACTTTCGAGGATTTCAAACAGCAACGAGCTACCGAGCCTGCTGAGAAGATCCTTGACGAGGCACTCCGGGAGCTATGGCGAATCAGCCAATTGCATCGTGACCGTTACCGGTGGCTTCGCCGCGGCCACCGGTGGCTGTTCGTCGCGCTCTTGTGGCTGCTCATTACAGTCGGACTCGCCGTTAGCTGATTCGGACGCCGCGGCAGGCGGTTGGATGAGGCGGCGGAACAGGTGCGCCGGGGCATTCCGTGACCGTGCCGGAGCGTTCAAGGTGATTGGGAAAGTGGTCCGCGGCGGAACGCGGCGCGATTGCTCTACTACCTCTACGGCCCCGGTAAGGCGAACGAGCATACCGATTCGCACCTGGTCGCCGCCATCCCGACCATAAGTGCAGGTCAGCCGCCTTGCGGCGGCCTGTGGGGTGGCTTCCAAGATCGTTTAAATGTGTCCCGAACGCTTAGGACGTAGGCGGCGTCCCCGACCTCGCGGGTCATCCACTCCGCCCAGTCCTGTCGTTGCTCCCCGGCGAGCTGGTCTAGGCGAGCGGGCCGGTTACGTGAGGTGCCGGGTGAACCAGTCGGTGACCGCCGCGTCTACGAGCTTGGCCTCGGTGGTCTGCGGCGCGGGTTCGATACCGGGTTCTGCGGCGAAGGCGTGCTTCATGCCGGGGATGCTGGTCAGGACTGCTCGCTCTGGATCGCTGTATAGCTGGCGAAGCTCGGCTTGCAGCCGTTGTGCCTGCAGCGCGAAGGCGGGGTCGTCCTGGGCGCCGGTGACCAGCAGCACCGCGGGCTGTGGATCGGCGGCGGCGATCTCGTCCGCGCGGGAGACGAAGTCGAACCGGGCGGCAACCGCCCGGGAGGCCTCGCTCCACGGGTAGGTGACCTTGAACCGGCGTTCGTTGGCCGCAACGACTTCGGCGAGCTGGATGACCGGGCTGATCAGCGCTGCGGCGCTGACCTGCGCGGCCCCGCCGGCTATCACCAGCTGCACGGGAAGCGTGCCGATCGAGGCTCCCACCAGCCCGATCGGGCCGCCGGTGACGGGCAGCCGGGCGCGCAGTTCGGCGAGCACCGCCGGGAACTCGTCGGTGGCCTGGGTGACTTGCGGGTCGAACGCCTTCAGGACGGCGTCCTGGTAGCCCAGGGCCATGAATTCTTCCTGCCCGCCGGGCAGCTGCCGCCTGCCGTGCATCGGCAGATCCAGGTAGACGCGCCAGGCCGGGACGGCTGCCAGGGGAAGCGCGGCGGCCATCGCGGCCGCGCTGCGCGGCGGGTCGTTCAGGTGCCAGGCGATGATCAACGGTGCGGGCTCGCGGCCGTCGCGCCGTCCCGCTGGCGGCAGCGCCACGTAGGGAACCCCGGCTGCCACGCCGCGGGCCATCGCGTTGTGATCGGTCATCGATTCCTCCTGGCTGATCCTGTCACTGGTTTACCAGCCGGGTACGACGCCAAGCAGTAACCGGCGGCCTGGGCCAGCCGGGCCGTGGCCGCCGGGCCGTATGTTGATCCGATGGCACACTTCAGCCGGCTGATCAAGGTCGTCATCGACGTTCCCGCCCGCGACCACGACCGGGAGGTGTCGAACTGCGGCAGCGGCACTCGGCCAGCCGCTGCCGCAGTTCGCCTTCCCCGAGTACCACGGCGCGGCGCTGCATGGCCAGGAGTTCTGGCTGCTCACGCAGAAACTGGGGGACGGGCCCGCGCGCATGCACCTGGACATCCACACCGACGACCTGGAGGCCGAGGTGGCCCGCCTGGAGCAACTGGGCGCCGAGCGCGTCCAGCGGGTGCTGGCATGGCAGCTCATGCGGGACCCGGCCGGGCTGATGTTCTGCGTCGTCCCGGACCCGCCCGGGACCCTCCACGAGGGCAACGCCCGCCGCTGGGACTGACGGATCACGGGCAGAGGTCCCAGAGCAGCCGGTAGTACCGGGTGCGGTCCGGGTCGGGGGCGATGCCGTAGGCGTCAAGCAGCGGTATCTCCCAGCCGGGGCCGTAGTTCCAGGTGGTGCTCCAGGTGGCGATGGCCAGATCCGCCCAGCGGTCGGCCACGCCCAGATCGCCCAGATCGACGTGGCCCGACCAGCGGCCGTCGTCGGTGATCAGGGTGTTGGGCGCGCAGCTGTCGCCGTGGCAGACGACCAGCTCATCCACGGGCGGGATATCGGCGAGCAGGGCCAGGGCCGCCTCGATGCTGAGGCCCTGGTGGTCGGGGTGCCATTCGGCCGGGTCGATGACGCCTCGTACGGCCCGCTCCCGGGCCCGGCGGAGGCGGCCGGCGGCGCTCCAGGAGAACGGGCAGCGGCCCGCGGGCAGCGCGTCGTGCATCGCGCGCAGGCCCTCCCCGATCGCGGTCACCGCGACGGCCGGCCGCGCCTGCCACCGGTCCGCGACGGCCATCTCCCCGGGCAGCGCCCTGGTGACCAGCCAGGCCCCGGTGTCGTCGGCGCCGTGGGCGAGCACGTGCGGCACCGGCGTGAACCGCACCGCCCATCTCATCCTGGCCGCTTCGGCGGCCAGGTCGATCCCGCTGCCGGCCGGGGCCCACTTCACGAACCGCCGCTGGTCACCCGCGCCGATCTCGAAGGTCGCCGAGCCCAGCTCGTTCGCCCAGACCGGCCGTACCGTCGCGGCGCCGGCCTGCGCCGCCACCTGCGCCGGTACCGGCAGGCCCGGCGGCGGCGGCCCGGCACCCAGCACCACCGGCGCCGGCGGGTCCTGCGGCGGCAGCCCCGAAGCCATGTGCCCACGGTGGCACGAACGCCGCGTCACCCGCCACGCGATATCCCCGATCGGCCGGGCAGGGATCCCCCGGACCCAGGCGGGCTGGTCTGCCAAGCTGGCAGTCGCGCAGGGCAGCGGAGGGACTGATCGTGGAACTCGTTCACTCGGGCAAGGTCCGGGACCTGTACGCGGACGGGGACGACCTGATCCTGGTCGCCTCCGACCGGGTGTCGGTCTATGACGTGGTCCTGCCGACCCCCATCCCGGACAAGGGCGCGATCCTCACCGCGCTGTCGCTGTGGTGGTTCGAGCGGCTGGCCGATATCGCCCCGAACCATGTCATCTCGGCCACCGACGTGCCGCCCGAGTTCGCCGGCCGGGCGGTGCGCTGCCGCAGGCTGGCGATGGTGCCGGTCGAGTGTGTCGCCCGCGGCTACCTGGCCGGCGGCGGGCTGGACTCCTACCGGGCCACCGGGGCGATCCACGGCATACCGCTGCCCGCCGGCCTGACCGAGGGATCCCGCCTGCCGGGGCCGCTGTTCACCCCCACCACCAAGGCCCCGGCCGGGCAGCACGACGAGCCGATGACGTTCGACGAGGTCACCGCCGCCGTGGGCGCGGACACCGCGGCGCAGTTGCGCCGGATCACGCTCGAGGTGTACCGGCGGGGGCACGACATCGCGCTGCCCCGGGGCATCCTCATCGCCGACACCAAGCTGGAGTTCGGCCGGGCGCCGGACGGGACGCTGGTGCTCGCCGACGAGGTACTCACCTCCGACTCCTCGCGGTTCTGGCCGGCCGGCTCATGGCAGCCGGGGCGCCCGCAGCACGCGTTCGACAAGCAGGTCGTCCGCGACTGGTCCCGGACGCTGGACTGGGACAGGACGGCTCCCGGCCCGGCCATCCCGCCGGACATCGTCGAGGCCACCCGGCAGCGCTATATCGAGGCGTACCAGCACATCACCGGGACCGCCTGGCCGCCCGGCTGACCGCCCCGCCGGGCCGGCTACAAGGTGTCCGGTGGTGCCGCCAGCGCGGCCCGCACCGCGGCGTCCACCAGTCCGGGCCCCGGGACCTTGGCGAACGCGGCGAGCATCGCCGCCCGCGCGCAGTCGTGCACCCACTCCGGCCCGATCCGGTGTTCCGCGGCCGCCGCCAGGCCGTCCCTGGCCGCGCGGGAGGTGACCACCAGCCGCAGGTCCGTGCCGCCGCGCCGGAGCAGTGCCCGCAGCGCGCACAGCGCCGCCCTGGCGTCGTCGTCCAGGCCCGCGCCGTCCAGTTCCAGGACCACCGTGCCTGCCCGCTGCCCGGGCCCGGCCAGCCGGGCGAGCACGGCCTCGGTCAGGCCACCGGCCCGGTCGCCGGTGAGCGTGCAGGCCAGGCGCAGCACCGGGACCGGGCTCCGCCGCACGGCGGGTGAGGCCGCCGCCGGGCGGGCGGCACTGACCGCGATGGCGCGCGCCTTCGCCCGCCGCAGCCCCTGGGCAGCGGGCAGGCGCACGAAGTCCGAGATGCTCACGGCGCCTCCAGACGGGCGTCACCAGACGCCCTGGCCCCCGTGGGCGGCCCCCGCCGCTCCGGGACCATCACCACCGTCGCGCACCGCGGCGGAATGCGCATCACCCTCTGAAGGTGACCGCGCCCGGCGCCGGCGCGGCCTATGGTGCACAGGTGACCGAGGAAGGCACGCGGGCGGTCCCGCCGGCCATTGCGCCCCGGTGGCTGCCGCGGCTGGATGCGGGCAGTTTGATATACGGAACGATCGTGTCGGCCGCCGCCCTAGCCGTCGGCGCGGGCCGGGGCGAGACCGTATGGCGAACCGGGCACCGGCGGGCGTGCCGCCGGATCAGGCCGGGTCGTGCCAGGTGTCGCGGTGCGGCAGCAGGCGGTCGGCCTCCTTGGGGCCCCAGGTTCCCCTGGCGTAGGGATGGACCGGCGTCACGTTGCCGACGACCGGGTCCACCACCCGCCAGGCGGCCTCCACCGTGTCCTGCTCGGCGAACAGCCACCGGTCCCCGTCCAGCGCCGCGCCGATGAGCCGGTCGTAGGGGCGCATGTCCTCGCCGGGCTGCTGCGCAAAGGCCAGTTCCTGCGACTGCGGTTCCCACCCGGCCCCAGGCTTCTTGCCGGCCAGGGTGATGGTGACCGCGGTCTCCGGCCAGACCCGGAACCGCAGCTCGTTCGACGGCGGCAGCGGCGCCAGGCCGAAGATGTCCCGCGGCGGGCGGCGGAACCGGATGGTCACCTCGGTGGCGGTGACCGGCAGGCACTTGCCCGCCCGGATCAGGACCGGCACGCCCGCCCAGCGCCACGAGTCCACGGTGAGCCGGACCGCGGCGAACGTCTCCACGGTGGAGTGCGGGGCCACGCCCGCCACGTCCAGGTACCCCTCGTACTGGCCGCGCACGGTGTTCTCCGGGGTCAGCGGGGTCAGCGAGGCGACCAGCCGGGCCTTGGCGCCGCGCCACTGGCTGAGGCCCTGGCCGTCCGGCGGGTCGGCCAGCACCGTCGCGAGGACCTGGAGCATGTGGTTCTGCACCACGTCCCTGATGGCGCCGGCGCCGTCGTAGAACCGGCCCCGGTCGGCGACGTCGAACGCCTCGGCCATGGTGATCTGGACGCTCTCCACGTGGTCGCGGTTCAGCAGCGGCTCGATCACCGCGTTGGTGAACCGGGCGAACAGCACGTTCTCCACCGGGTCCAGGCCCAGCCAGTGGTCCACCCGGTAGATGTCCTCCTCGGCGAAGTACTGGTGCATCTGCCGGTTGAGCCGCCGGGCGCTGGCCAGGTCCGAGCCGAACGGCTTCTCCACCATGACCCTGGCCCCCGGCGCAAGGCCGGCCGTGGCGATGCCCTGGGCGATCCGGCCGAACAGCGGCGGCGGCACCTCCAGGTAGAACAGGGCCCGCTTGCCGCCGCCGATCTGGGCGGACACCGCCTGGTAGGTGGCCTCGTCGCCGAGGTCGCCGTCCACGTAGCGGAGCAGCCCGAGCATCTTGACCGCCGCCGGGCTGGCCGGGTCCATGTTGTTCAGCTTCAGCGACGCGGCCGCGTAGTCGCGGAACTGCTCCAGGCCCCAGCCGCTCTTGGCCACGCCGACCACGGGCACGTCGAGCACCCCGCGCTGGACCAGCCCCACCAGGGCCGGGAACGTTTCCAGCTTCGCCAGGTCACCGGTCGCCCCGAAGATAACCAGCGCGTCGACGCCGTCAGCCGCCATGGTCTGTCCTCCTGCCTCGATGTCCCTGCCGATCCTGGCACGGCGGTCCCGGCGGGATGAGACGGCCCCGGAATCCCCCGTACGGCGGAGCCGGCCGCTCCGCCGTGCGGCGGAGCGGACCGGCCCGGCCGGCCCCGCCGCCTGCCATCCGGGGGAGCCGGTGAATCGCTCCGGCGCCCGATGTGCCACGGCCCGCGTAGCGCAACGATTTCTGTATGGACCAGACGTCTGAACCGCAGCAGTCGCCCGAGGTACGGGAGCAGGCGCCGGGCGCCAGCCGGGCGGCCAGTGACACTGAGTGGTTGGCCACAGCCGGGCGCCATGCACCCGGGCCACCAGCCCACGCGCGCCGGACGCCGTGGCGTGGTATCGCGGTCATCGCGGTGGCGGCGTTCGCGGCCGAACTGGCCGTCAGCGCGCGCTACGGCTACGTCCGTGACGAGCTTTACTTCCTCGCGGCCGGGCGGCACCTGGCCTTCGGTTACGTCGACCAGCCGCCGCTGACCCCGTTGCTGGCCCGGCTCGCCGCGGACGCGGGCGGGAACACCCTGGTCGCGCTGCGGGTGCTGCCCGCGCTCGGGCTGGCCGCGCTGGTGACGGTGACCGCCGTCATGAGCCGGATGCTCGGCGCCGGGCGGACCGGGCAGTTGCTCGCCGCGCTCGCCGCCGCGACCTGCGGCGAGTACCTCGGCGCCATGCACGAGCTGACCACCACCACGCCCGACTTCGTCTGCTGGGCGGTCACCCTGCTGCTGGTCATGAAGCTGCTCGACAGCCGGGACCCGCGATGGTGGCTGGCGATCGGCGCGAGCGCCGGGGTGGCCAGCGAGGCCAAGTGGAACATCGCGTTCCTGCTGGCCGCGCTCGCCGCGGGGTTCCTCAGCACCGGCGCCCGCGGCCTGCTGCGCAGCAGGTACCTGCTGGCCGGCTGTGTGATCGCCGCCGCGCTGGCCGCGCCCGACCTGATCTGGCAGGCGGCGCACGGCTGGCCCAGCATGGACGTGTTCCGCGCGCTGCAGGGCGAGGCCGGGCACAACCGGGCCGTCTACTGGATCGCCCAGGTGCTCTACACCGGCCCGGTGCTCGTGCCGGTCTGGGTTACCGGCGCGATCTGGTCGGTGCGCAGCGCCGCGGCCCGGCCGTTCCGCCCGGCCGCCATCGCCTGCGTGATCGTGATCGCCGCGCAGTTCGTGCTCGGCGGCAAGGCGTACTACCCGGGCGCGGCCTACACGTTCCTGCTCGCGGCCGGGTGCGTGCCGCTGGAGCGGTGGCTGGCAGGGCGGCGGCCGCTGGCCGCGAGGATCAGGCCCGCCGCGGTGATGGCCGCCGCGATGCTGGCTGGCGCCGTGATCGCCGCGCCGGTGACGCTGCCGGTGCTGCCGGCCCGGGCGCTGCACACGGTGCCGGTGCAGAAGATCAACTACGACCTGGGCGAGGAGATCGCCTGGCCGGGGCTGGTCGCGCTGGTCGCCCGCGAGTACCGCGCGCTGCCCGCCGCGCAGCGGCGGCACACCACGATCCTCACCAGGAACTACGGCGAGGCGGGCGCCATCGACCGGTACGGGGCGGGGCTGGGCCTGCCGCCGGTGTACTCCGGCGCGAACACCTTCTGGCTGTGGGGGCCGCCGCCCGCCGCCGACACCGCCGCGATCGCGGTGAACCTGGACCCGGCGTTCCTGCACCGGGAGTTCCGGCAGGTGCGCCCCGCCGCCACGTTCTGGAACGGGCTCGGCGTCAGCGACGACGAGCAGGGCGCGCGGGTCTACGTGGCCACCGGGCTGCGGTCCTCGTGGGCGAAGGCGTGGCCCGCGTTCCGTCACTACTCCTGAGAAGGCCCTTCGGCAATGCCCCGGCGGCGCCGCCGCCGGGGCACCGTCAGCTCACGATGCGCCCGTCCTCCAGCCGGAGCACGTCGTCGGCCAGGTCCATCAGCGCCTCGTCGTGGGTGGCCACCAGGGCGGTGATCCCCTCCGAGCGCACCACGGTCAGCAGCAGGCGCATGATCTGCCGCCCGGTCTCCAGGTCGAGCTGGCTGGTCGGCTCGTCGGCGACCAGCAGTTGCGGGCGGCCGGCCAGCGCCCGGGCGATCGCGATGCACTGCTGCTGGCCGCCGGACAGCTCGGGCCCGGCCGCCACGCCCGGACCGCGGGCTTGAGGCCGAACGCGTGCGGATCGGCGAGCTGCGCGGCGCCGGCCGCGGCGAGCCACCGGCCGAGCACGCCGCCGGGCCGCCCGCCGCCGGCGAACGGCGCGGGGAAACCGCCGCCGCCGTGGGGCGAGACCGCGAGGGCGCGCACGTCCAGCCTGGCCCGCCTCGCCGCGATCCCCGCCTCGGCCTGCCTGACGGCCGCCCCGCCCAGGGCGGCCGCCGGGAACGGCGGCAGCCGGTAGCTCAGCGATATGCCGAGCAGCCGCAGCGGGTAGCGCGCCTGCCCGGCGCCCCGGGCGGGGGCGGTGAGCCCGGCCATCACCCGGTGCGGGCGCCCGTCGGCGGGCAGGCTGCCAGCCGGAACCGGGTACACGATGCCCCAGCCGTCCTGGACGGACAGGCTCACCCGCAGGGCGCCGAGCCGCAGGCCGCGTGGCGGGCGGACCGAGGCGGTGACCGCGATCCGGGCCGGCCGCCCGGGCAGGGCCAGGCCGGGGCCCGGCCGGGCCGGGGTGATCCGCCGCCACAGCGCGGGCGGGGGAGGGCTGGCCAGGTCCGGCCGCAGCAGGACGGTGGCCGCCGCGTCCCTGGCGTTCAGGGCGAACACGTCGAACCCGCTGTTGAAGTTGCTGACCGGCATGGCGCCGAGCACGCCGGGAGAGTGCGCGAACTCACCGGCCCGGGCCAGCGGCAGCGGCGCGGCCAGGCCGATACGGACATCGGCGCCGGTGGCGAAGGCCGCCTGGTCGAGCTGGGATTGCCGCCAGCTCTGGTGCTGGGCGAGCACCAGCGTGCCGGTGCCTACGGCGAGGACGACGAGCAGGATCGGGCCGCCCTGCCGCACCGGCCGCCGGCTCACCTGCCAGCTCGCCAGGGCCCCGGCCAGGTGCCTGCCGTGCGCGCTCAGCCGGTCGAGCAGCCGGGCCGCCGCGGGCAGCGCGCGCAGCGGCAGCAGGGCAAGCCCGGCCAGGGCCAGCACCGGGGCGACGGCGAGCACCGGGTCGATGCCCAGGCCCCCGCCGGACAGCCGGGGCACCGCGGAGTACCTGCGCAGCTCCCAGAACGCGACCACGCCAAGGGCGAGCAGGGCCGTGTCCAGGCCGGCCCGGGCGGCGGTGGCGAGCGCGGCCTGCCGGCCGCGCCTGAGCCTGGCGGTGCCCGGGGTCACCGGCCGCAGCGCGGGCCGGACCACCACGAGGATGACGAGCACGGCGATGACCGCGGCGGGCCACGGTGACCATCGTCGAGGTCAGGATGGCCAGCAGCAGGCTGACCGGGAGCAGCCGGGCCCAGCGCATCCGGCGCAGCACGAACGACGCCCGGGCGCCGCGGGCCGCCTGGCGCCGATCCGGCCCCGTCGGCGGGCGGTGCGCGCGCTGGCCCAGGCTCCCCATGCTCCCGACGCTAATCACCGCCCGCCGGAGGACCACTGCGGGGCGGCAATGGTTACCCGTTTGGCGCGTAATCGTTGCCGACGCGGCGTGGCCGGTCCCGCACCGTCCGGCACGGGACGGTGGCCGGGACCGCCGCGGGCGGGTGCCGCCGCGGCCCGGGTGAAGGCCGTCCTTTACCGACGTTCTGTAAGCGAACCGTGACGGTGTGTTGATACAGCCCAGCACGGGGTAGTAGCCAGCAAAGGCCTATGGCCAGCGCATTCGCATCCGATGGGGCGGGGGAGCGTCTTTCCGGCCGGCTGGGCCCCTTCCCCTGCGCCCGGCATCCCGGGCATCCGGGTCATCCGGGCAGGCTTGCCGTCGCACGGGGGGACATCGATGACTGACACGATCAGTACCACGATGGTGCCTGACCGGGGGGACGACACCGAGCGGCCCGGCCCGCCGTTCCTGCCCGGCAAGCTCCGGATACCACGGCCCGGTTTCCCGGTCCTGGCACGGCGCCGGGTGCACGCCCTGCTCGACCGGGCCGCACGGCACCGGGTCACGCTGGTCTCCGGGCCGCCCGGGGCCGGGAAGACCATCGCCTGCGCCTCGTGGGCCGCGCAGCGGCCCGCCGCGGGCCGGGTGATCTGGCTCACCGTGGACCCCGCGGACCGGCGCGACTGGTTCTGGGCCTATGTCTGCGCCGGCGTGACCGCGGCCCGGCCGGCGCCACCGGAGGTCCTGCGGGCGCTGGCGGACACGGGTCCTGGCGGCTTCCCGCTGCGCCTGGTCGAGGCCGCCCAGGCGTTCACCGAGCCGGTGGTGCTGGTGCTCGACGACATCCACGAGGCCGCGGATCCCGGCGTCCTCAACGGGCTGGACGTGCTGGTCCGCCACGCGCCGCCGGCGCTGCGGCTGGTGCTGGCCGCGCGCCGCCCGCCGGCCCTGCCGCTGGCCCGGCTGCGGCTGTCCGGGGAGCTCGCCGACATCGGCGCCGCCGACCTGGCCTGCAAGGCCGAGGAGGCGGACGCCTACCTGGCGATGCTCGGCATGAGGATGCCCGCGGCCGAGCTGGACCGGATACTGCGGCGCACCGAGGGCTGGATGGCCGGGATCCGGCTGGCCGCCCTGCAGGCGGGCCAGGCCCCCGGCCCGGCGGGGGAACGGGCCGCCGGCCCCGGCCCGCTGGTCACCGAGTACCTGCAGGATGAGGTGCTCGGCCGCCAGGGACCGGACACCACGGCGTTGCTGACCCGGACCTCGATCGTCCCCGAGGTGACCGGCGAGCTTGCCGACGCGATCTGCGGCCAGACCGGCAGCGCGGCCACGCTGGCCCGGCTGAGCAGGGAGAACTGCCTGGTGGACCGGCTGGACGGGCCGGCCGGCGGCTACCGGTACCACCCGCTGCTGCGCGAGGTACTCAGCGCCGGACTGCACCGGGAGTTCCCCGGCGAGGTTCCGGTGCTGCTCGGCCGGGCGGCCCGCTGGTACGCCGCGCACGACCGGGCACTTGACGCGGTGCGCGCGGCGGTCACCGCCGGGGACTGGGATCAGGCCAGCGGCGTGCTAGCCGGTGCCGCGGTCGGGATCGTGATGTCGGACGGCCCGCGGCCGCTGGAGGCGGTGCTCGGGCTGTTCCCGGCCGACCGCGCCCAGGCGGCGGCGGTCGCCGCCGCCTGGGCCAGCGCGCGGCTGTGGAGCGCGGACGCCGACGGCGCGGCGGCCTACCTGGAGGCCGCCGGCCGGTCGCTGGAGCGGGCCGCCACCGCCGACCGCCGGGTGCTCGGGCCCGTGCTCGCCGCACTGCGGATCCTGGGCGCGGCCGAGCAACGGCACCGGGATCCGGCGCTCACCCGGTGCGGCTGGGCGCTGGCCGGCCCGGCCCAGGACGCGGCGGCCACCCGGGACGAGCACCGCGCGGCCGGCCTGCTCTGGTTCGCGCTGGGCTGCGCCAGCCTGCACCGCTGGGACATCGCCGCGGCGGCCCGTGCGCTACGGCACGCCGACCGCCAGCTCAGCAGCGGGGGCCTGGATCCGCTGCGGGCCAGGGCGCGTGCCTGGCACGCGCTCGCGCTGGCCTGCGGCGGTGAGCTTGCCGCGGCCCAGCGGGCCGCCGACGACGTGCGCACCAGGGCCGTGCCGGTCACCCCGGAGGCGGTCTGCCTGGCCGCGCTCGGCGGCGCCCAGGTGAGCCTGGCCAGGGACGACCTGCTCGCCGCGCAGCGGCTGCTCGACGAGGCGGACGGCGACCGGGCCGGCCATCTGCCCGGCGAGCCGCCGGTGGCGGCGATCCGGGCACTGATCCAGGCGAAGGTGCTGCTCGCCGACGGCGACCCAGGTGCCGCCCGGGCGGCCCTCGCCCGGCTGCGCGAGGGCCCGGCCAGCGCGGAACTGGTCCGCGCCGCGGCCGTCGCCGAGGCGGAGACCGCGGCGCGGGCCGGTGACCTCGGCCAGGCCCGCGCGCTGCTGGGCGCCGCCGGCGACGACGGGCCGGGGCCCGCCGAGCTGGCCCTGGCCCGGGCCAGCCTGCTGCTGGCCGAGGGTGACTTCGGTGCCGCCCGCGACGCGGCGGCCGCCTGCCTCGACGGCACCCTGACGGTGCACGAGCGCACCCGGGCGCTGCTCGCCGCCGCCGTGGCGCACCGCCGCCTGGGGCAGATGGCCCAGGCGGCCGCCCAGGTCGGGGAGGCGCTCGGGCTGGCCGAGCCGGAGGGCGCCTACCGGGTCTTCCTGGACGGCGGGCTCGCGGTCCGCTCGGCGGTCACTGTGCTCGTGCCGCCGACCAGCCGGTACGCCGGGTTCCTCGGCCGGGTCCAGGAGCGGTTCGACGGTTGCGGGCCCCGGCTGCCCGGCGCGGCCGGCCGGGCCGGCGTGGCACTGACCGACAGCGAGCGCGCGGTGCTGGCGTTCCTGCCCTCGCACATGACCAACGAGGAGATCTCCGAGGCGCTGTTCCTCTCGGTCAACACCGTGAAGACCCACCTGCGCTCGGCCTACCGGAAGCTGGGCGTCCGGTCCCGCAGGGACGCCATCGCCCGCGGGCGCCGCCTTGGCCTGCTGTGACCGCGATGGCTACCTGGCCGCGGCGGATGCCCTGGCCAGGTGCCGCAGGTACAGCGCCGTGACCGCGAGCAAGACCCCGTCGCAGGCCAGCCAGACTCCCATGACCGTCACCAGGACCGGCACGGTGACGGCCGGCCAGAAGATGGCGACCAGCCCGGCCAGCAGGCTGAGCGCGCCGGTGAGCCCGGTCAGCACCCGGCCCGGCCCCGGGCGGCTGGCGGCCACCAGGTCCACCAGCCCGTGCATGGCCCAGAACAGCCCGACCAGCAGGGACAACAGCACCACGGTGGTCGCGGTGCCGCCCAGGCAGTAGAGGCCGGCGAGCACGGCGAGGATCCCGATCAGCACGTGCCCGCCGCGGTGCGCGCCCGCCTCGCCGCTCGCCGTCGCGCCCTGCACCAGCCGCAGCACGCCGGTAACCAGGAGGGCGATGCCGAGAAGGACGGCGGTGACCACGAGCGAATCGTTCGGCCAGAAAATGAGCAGGACGCCGAGGGCAAGCATGGCGGCCGCGGCGGCCAGGGTGAGCCGGCGCACGCCGCGGGCGGCCAGCAGCCGGGGCAGCGGCCCCGGTGCCGCGCGGGCGCCGGACGAGGTCATCGGCGCCTCCCCTGCCGCTCCGTCGCTGTCGGTCCATCGTCCCTGGTCAGAGCCCTGTCATCACCACCCTGAGCGGGTGAAACCTCAATCGTCCGGCTGCGGCGGGGTGTCCGCCATGGGCAGAACCGGCTGGTGTCTTGTCGGCCGCCCCGGGCACAGTGGGCGGACCAAGGGCGTGCCGGCTGGGGGCGTGTTGTGAGCCATGCGATCGAGGCCGAGGGGCTCGGCCTGGCGGCGCGGAAAGCGTGGCCTGCCGGGGGCCCCGGCTGCCCTAGACTTGGCCGCCGTAGCTGCTAGTCGCGTGGCCGGCACGCCGGCCGCCGGGGCGCCTCGCAGCCGACCACAGCATTAGCCCGACCCCACCACCCCGCCCAACGATGTGCCGCGCAGGCGACCAGCGCGCAGGCGACCAGGGAGTGACGCCGCCGTGAAGACCGATGTCGAGGAGCTCAGCCCGACCCGGGTCAAGCTGACCATCGAGGTTCCCTTCGAGGAGCTGAAGCCCAGCCTCGACAAGGCGTATCGCGAGGTGAGCAGGCAGGCCCGGATCCCCGGGTTCCGGCCGGGCCACGTCCCGCCGCGGATCATCGACCAGCGGCTGGGCCGCGGCGCGGTGCTCGAGCAGGCGATCAACGACGCGGTCCCGCAGCTGTACGGCAAGGCGCTGGAGGACAGCGACATCCGCGCCCTGGGCCAGCCGGACCTGGAGATCACCCAGCTCGACGACGGCCAGCAGCTCGCCTTCACCGCCGAGGTGGACGTCCGGCCCAGGTTCGAGCTGCCCGACCTGTCCGCGATCCCGGTCACCGTGGAGAACGCGGAGGTCGGCCCGGACGAGGTCGAGGAGTACCTCAGCGACCTGCGGGAGCGGTTCGCCTCGCTCAAGGGCGTGGACCGGCCCGCCGCCGAGGGTGACTTCGTGTCGATCGACCTGTCCGCCTCGGTCGGCGGCAAGCTCGTCGACGACGCGCAGGCCAGCGGCATCTCCTACCAGGTGGGCAGCGGTACCCTGCTCGACGGCCTGGACGAGGCGCTGACCGGCATGTCCGCGGGTGACTCGACCAGGTTCACCGCTGAGCTGGCCGGCGGCGACCACGCGGGGGAGCAGGCCGACGTCTCGCTGACCGTACACAGCGTCAAGGTCAAGGAACTGCCCGAGCTTGACGACGAGTTCGCGCAGTCGGCGAGCGAGTACGACACGCTCGGCGAGTTCCGGGCCGGCACCCGTGGGCGGCTCGAGGGGGTCAAGCGGCTCGCGCAGGTGGGCCAGGCCAGGGACCGGGCGCTGGAGGCCGTGCTCGCCCGGCTCGACATCCCGCTGCCCGACCGGCTGCTCGCCTCGGAGATCGAGGGGCGGCAGCGGTCGCTGGATGAGCAGCTCGAGCGGTCCGGCACCACCAAGGAGGCCTACCTGGAGGCCCGTGGCATCAGCGAGCTTGACCTGGACGCCGAGATCACCGCCGACGCGCGCCGGTCGGTCAAGGCCACCTTCGTGCTCGACGAGCTGGCCAGCGTCAACGACCTGAACGTGGCACAGGAAGAGCTGAACGCCTACGTCGTGGAGCAGGCCTACCGGCTCGGGGTGCCGCCGGACCGGCTGGCCAAGGAGATCGTGGACCGCGGCCAGCTCAGCATGGCCGCCTCGGAGGTGCTGCGCGGCAAGGCACTGCGGCTGCTCACCGAGCAGGTCCCGGTCACCGATGAGGCCGGCCGCCCGGTGGACGTCAAGGCGGCGGGCAAACTCGGCGGTGAGGACGGCGACGGCGAGGCCGAGGACGGTGCGGCTGAGGACGGCGCGGCCGAGGACGGCGGCGAGGCGGCCGGCGAGGCCGAGAGCGCCGGGGACTGACCAGGCCCGGCGGGCCGGTCCGCGCCCGGGCGGCCGCGGCCTGCCCCGGGCCGTGCCCGGAGCGGCGGGCGCCTTGGCCCGCGGCGGCGGGCGGTCCGCGCCCGGCGGCCGGTGCCGTGCGCCGACAGCGAACAGGCCGTCACCGGGGACGTTTGACCGCTGCGCCAGGGTTAGGGTCAACGTCAACGGCCCGGTAAAAACATCGGCGGCAGCCGGGGTGATACCCGGGTAAAACGGGCGCCACCGGCGGACGACATGGTCGGGAGATGACTGTGGGCACAGCGCGGCAGAGCGCAGGAACGAGGAGGGGCACCGTGAGCGACACGGCGCGGCGCGCGGAGGCGGTCAGGAACGGCATCGCGGGCGTGACGCCCAGCGACGGGCAGGTCGCGGAGATCCTTGCGCGCACCGCGGAGGCGCCGCTGCTGCCGCTGGGCGACCAGCTTTTCCAGCGGCTGCTCCGGCACCGGATCGTGTTCCTCGGGCAGCAGGTGGACGACGACATCGCCAACCGGATCTGCGCCGAGTTGATCCTGCTGGCCGCCGAGGACGCGCACTCCGACATCAGCCTCTATATCAACTCACCGGGCGGCTCGGTCAGTGCCGGCCTGGCCATCTACGACGTGATGCAGTACGTGCCGAACGACGTGGCCACCTACGCGATGGGCATGGCCGCGTCCATGGGCCAGTTCCTGCTCTGCGCCGGCGCCGCGAAGAAGCGCTACGCACTGCCGCACGCGCAGATCCTGATGCACCAGCCCTCCGGCGGGATCGGCGGCACCGCCTCCGACATCAGGATCCAGGCCGAGCAGATGATCTACGTCAAGCGCACGCTGGCCGAGCGCATCGCCTTCCACACCGGCCAGACCGTGGACCAGATCGAGAGCGACTCCGACCGGGACCGCTGGTTCACCGCCGACGAGGCCAAGGACTACGGCTTCGTGGACCAGGTGGTCCGCAGCGCGGTCGAGGTCCCCTCGGCCGGGCCAGTCTCCTGAACACCGGACCGGAGCGGAAGGAAGCTACCGTGAGCACAATCGACCGGCCGCCGGCCCAGGCCCGCCTGACCGGACCCGCGCAGGCCCGCCCGACCGGCACCGCCCGGCCCGGCCTGGCGGAGGCGCGCTACGTGCTGCCCTCGTTCATCGAGCGCACCTCGTACGGGATCAAGGAGATGAACCCGTACAACAAGCTGTTCGAGGAGCGCATCATCTTCCTCGGCGTGCAGATCGACGACGCCTCGGCGAACGACGTGATCGCCCAGCTCATCGCGCTTGAGTCGATGGACCCCGACCGCGACATCACGATGTACATCAACTCGCCGGGCGGTTCGGTGACCTCGATGATGGCGATCTACGACACGATGCAGTTCGTCCAGCCGGAGATCCAGACGGTCTGCATCGGCCAGGCCGCGTCGGCGGCCGCCGTGCTGCTGGCCGCGGGCACCAAGGACAAGCGGATGGCCCTGCCCAACGCCCGGATCCTGCTGCACCAGCCGGCCACGGAGGGCGGCTACGGGCAGTCCAGTGACCTGGAGATCCAGGCCAGGGAGATCCTGCGGATGCGCAGTTCGATGGAGCGCATCATCGCCAGGCACAGTGGCAGGGACGAGGAGCAGGTCCGCCGCGATGTCGAGCGGGACAAGTTCTTCTCGGCGGAAGAGGCGAAGGAGTACGGCCTCGTGGACGACGTTCTCACGAACCTGAAGCGTCGCGTCGAGGTAGGGTCGTCCTAGGCAGTACCGGAGTATGCCCGGCTGAATCCCTTTTGCGGCCGCCGCGCCGATGGCAAGTGGCTTCGCATGAGGGCCCTTCGGAAGGTACCGTTCCACTACGGGCTCGATCGACCGGGGTGGACAACGGCCAGCCGACGGCGGCGGGGCTCCCTGGTGGTGGCCGGGCCGCTTCGGCGGTCCCCGCATGAAGGAGTTACTGGGTGGCACGCATTGGTGACGGCGGTGACTTGCTCAAATGCTCGTTCTGCGGGAAGAGCCAGAAGCAGGTCAAGAAGCTCATAGCCGGCCCCGGCGTGTACATTTGCGACGAGTGCATCGACCTCTGCAACGAGATCATCGAGGAAGAGCTCGCCGAGCCGACCGAACTGCAGTGGGACAGCCTGCCCAAGCCGCGTGAGATCTACGAGTTCCTCGACGCGTACGTGATCGGCCAGGAAAAGGCCAAGAAGGCGCTGTCGGTCGCGGTCTACAACCACTACAAGCGGATCCAGTCCGGCGGCGGTGACACCAGGTCCGGCGACGAGGGCGTGGAACTGGCCAAGTCGAACATCCTGCTGCTCGGCCCGACCGGCTCCGGCAAGACGCTGCTCGCCCAGACCCTGGCCCGGCTGCTCAACGTGCCGTTCGCCATCGCCGACGCGACCGCCCTCACCGAGGCGGGCTACGTGGGCGAGGACGTCGAGAACATCCTGCTCAAGCTCATCCAGGCGGCCGAGTACGACGTCAAGAAGGCCGAGACGGGCATCATCTACATCGACGAGATCGACAAGATCGCCCGCAAGAGCGAGAACCCCTCGATCACCAGGGACGTCTCCGGCGAGGGCGTGCAGCAGGCCCTGCTGAAGATCCTGGAGGGCACCACCGCGTCCGTGCCGCCCCAGGGCGGGCGCAAGCACCCGCACCAGGAGTTCATCCAGATCGACACCACCAACGTGCTGTTCATCTGCGGCGGCTCGTTCTCCGGCCTGGAGCGGATCATCGAGCAGCGGGTCGGCAAGAGCGGCATGGGCTTCGGGGCCGTGCTGCGGGTCAAGAACGACCACGCCACGGCCGACGCGTTCGCCGAGGTGATGCCGGAGGACCTGCTGAAGTTCGGCATGATCCCCGAGTTCGTGGGCCGCCTGCCGGTGATCACCAGCGTGCACAACCTGGACAGGGAAGCGCTCATCCGGATCCTCACCGAGCCGAGGAACGCGCTGGTCAAGCAGTACCGGCGGCTGTTCGAGCTGGACGGCGTGGACCTGGAGTTCACCCCGGACGCGCTGGAGGCCGTCGCCGACCAGGCGATCCTGCGCGGCACCGGCGCCCGGGGGCTGCGGGCGATCCTGGAGGAAGTCCTGCTGTCGGTGATGTACGAGGTGCCCAGCCGCAAGGACGTGGAGCGGGTGGTGATCACCGGGCCGGTGGTCCTGGAGCATGTGAACCCGACCCTGGTCCCGCGCGGCGTCACCAGCCGCCGCACCCCGCGCGAGAAGTCTGCGTAGCGGCGGACGCTGGGATTACTTGCCGTCTTTCAGCTCCAGGACGCGGTCGGCGAAGTGACCTCTTTGTGCCCGTAACCGTTGTCTGGCCGTAACAGGTGCTGCGGGCTGCTCCGGGCCAGCGCCGCACTGGTGCCGCGGGGCCCTAGACTCACCTGACGTGACCGAAGACCAGCGGACCCAGCTTCCGCCGCAGTACGCGCCGGGCGAGGTGGAGGCACGGCGCTACGACGACTGGATGGCCAGGGGCCTGTTCGCCGCGGACGCGGGCGCGCCCGGGCCGGCGTACTCCATCGTGATCCCGCCGCCGAACGTGACCGGGTCCCTGCACATGGGCCACGCGCTCGACCACACGTTCATGGACGCGCTGATCCGGCGGCGGCGCATGCAGGGTTACACCACGCTCTGGCTGCCCGGCATGGACCACGCGGGCATCGCCACCCAGAACGTGGTCGAGCGGGAACTCGCCAAGGACGGCCTGTCCAGGCACGACCTGGGGCGCGAGGCGTTCGTGGCGCGGGTGTGGCAGTGGAAAGCCGAGTCCGGCGGCAAGATCCTCGGCCAGATGCGCAGGCTCGGCGACAGCGTGGACTGGTCCCGTGAGCGGTTCACCATGGACGACGGCCTGTCCCGCGCGGTGCAGACGATCTTCAAGCGGCTCTACGACGACGGGCTCATCTACCGCGCCGAGCGGATCATCAACTGGTGCCCGCGCTGCCTGACCGCGCTGTCCGACATCGAGGTGGACCACACCGACACCGAGGGCGAGCTGGTCTCGCTCCGCTACGGCGACGGTGCGGACGCTGTCGTGGTCGCCACCACCAGGGCGGAGACCATGCTCGGCGACACCGCGGTCGCGGTGCACCCGGACGACCAGCGGTACGCCCACCTGGTCGGGCGGGACGTGGAACTGCCGCTGTCCGGCCGGCGCATCCCGGTGATCGCGGACCCGCACGTGGACCCGGAGTTCGGCACCGGCGCGGTCAAGGTCACCCCGGCGCACGACCCGGACGACTTCGAGATCGGCCGCCGCCACGGCCTGCCCAGCCGCACCGTCATGGACGAGCGGGGGATCATCACCGCACCTGGGCCGTTCCAGGGCCTGGACCGGTTCGAGGCCCGGCCCGCGGTCCTCGCCGCGCTCCGCGAGGACGGCAGGGTCGTCGCCGAGGTCCGGCCCTACGTGCACGCGGTCGGGCATTGCAGCCGGTGCGGCACGATCGTGGAGCCGCGGCTCTCGCTGCAGTGGTTCGTGAAGGTCGAGCCGCTCGCCAAGGCGGCCGGCGACGCGGTCAGGGACGGGCGGGTGCGCATCCACCCCGGCGAGCTGGCCGGCCGTTACTTCGACTGGGTCGACGACATGCACGACTGGTGCATCAGCCGCCAGCTCTGGTGGGGGCACCGGATCCCGGTCTGGTACTCCGCCGACGGCCAGGTCCGCTGCGCGGGGCCGGGCGAGGAACCCCCGGGCGAGGGCTGGCAGCAGGACCCCGACGTGCTCGACACCTGGTTCTCCTCGGCGCTGTGGCCGTTCTCCACGCTCGGCTGGCCCGACGACACCGACGACCTGCGCCGCTTCTACCCGACCAGCGTGCTGGTCACCGGCTACGACATCCTGTTCTTCTGGGTCGCCCGGATGATGATGTTCGGCCTGTACGCGATGAGGGACGCCGACCCGGCGCAGGCCGTGCCGTTCCGGGTGGTGGCGCTGCACGGCCTGGTCCGCGATCAGCACGGCCGGAAGATGTCGAAGTCGCGCGGGAACACCGTGGACCCGCTGGACTGGATCGACAGGTTCGGCGCCGACGCGACCAGGTTCACCCTGGCCCGGGGCGCCAGCCCGGGCGGCGACGTCTCGGTCAGCGAGGAGTGGGTCACCGGCGCCAGGAACTTCTGCAACAAGCTCTGGAACGCCACCAGGTTCGCCCTGCTCAACGGTGCCACGGTGCCGGCCGCGCCGCCCGCCGGCGACGGCCTGACCGTCGCCGACCGGTGGATCCTGTCCCGGCTGGCCGCGGTCACCGCCGAGGTGGACGCGCTGTTCGAGGACTACGAGTTCGGCAAGCTCTGCGAGGCGCTCTACCACTTCGCCTGGGACGAGGTGTGCGACTGGTACCTGGAGCTGGCCAAGGCCGCGCTGCCGGGCCCGGCCGGCCAGACCACCCGCGAGGTGCTCGGGTACGTGCTCGAGGCGCTGCTGCGGCTGCTCCACCCGGTCATCCCGTTCGTCACCGAGGAACTGTGGACCGCGCTGACCGGCGGCGACACGGTCATGACCGCCCCGTGGCCGGGCCAGCGGCACGGCGCGGCGGCCGCAGCGGCTATGGCAGAGCACCGCCGCGACCCGGCGGCGGAGGCCGAGATCGCCTCGGTGATGCGCCTGGTGACCGAGGTCCGCAGGTTCCGCTCGGACCAGGGGCTGCGCCCCGGGCAGCAGGTGCCCGCCGCGCTGGCCGGGCTTGCCGCCAGCGCGGTGGCCGGTCACGAGGCGAGCATCCGCGCGCTGCTGCGGCTCAGCCCGCCCGGCCCGCAGTTCCGCCCCACCACATCCGTGGTGGCCGAGGGAGTGACGGTGGAACTGGACACCGCAGGGGTGATCGACGTGGCCGCCGAGCGCCGCCGGATGGAGAAGGACCTCGCGGCCGCCCGTGCCGAGGCCGAGCAGGCGCGGCGCAAGCTGGCCAACGACTCGTTCCTGGCCAGGGCGCCCGCCGAGGTGGTGGCGAAGACCCGGGACCGGCTCGAAGCCGCCCAGGCCGGCATCACCCGCCTCACCGGCCGCATCGCGGCGCTGCCCAGGGAAGACGCTTGAGCTCGGAGCTGCTGAGGATCGAGCGGGAGATCTACTCCCGCCGTCCGGAGCACGCGATCGTGCCGACGCTGGACCGGATCGCGGCGCTGGCCGCGCTGCTCGGCGACCCGCAGCGGGCCAGCCCGGTGATCCACGTCACCGGCACCAACGGCAAGACCTCCACCGCGCGAATGACCGAGACCCTGCTGCGGGCCCGGGGCCTGCGCACCGGCCTGTACACCAGCCCGCACCTGTCGTCCATGCGGGAACGGATCTGCATCGACGGGGAGCCGTTGTCCGCCGAGGCGTTCGCCGCCGCCTACGAGGACGTCGCGCCGTACGCGGCGATGGTCGACGGGCAGCAGGCCGTCCGGCTGTCCTTCTTCGAGATGCTCACCGCGATGGCGTTCGCCGCGTTCACCGACGCCCCGGTCGACGTCGCGGTGATCGAGGTGGGGCTGGGCGGCACCTGGGACGCCACCAACATCGCCGACGGCGCGGTGGCCGTGGTCACCCCGGTCGCCCTCGACCACACCGCCTACCTCGGCGACACCGTCGAGGCGATCGCCACCGAGAAGGCGGGCATCATCAAGCCGGGCGCGGTGGCCGTGCTGGCCCGGCAGAGCGAGGCGGCGGCCACGGCGCTGGAGCGGCGGGCCGCGCAGGTCGCGGTGCCGGTGCTCACCGAGGGCACGGACTTCGCGGTGACCGGCCGTGACCTGGCCGTCGGCGGGCAGCGGCTCGCGCTGTCCGGCCTGAAGGGCAGCTACGAGGACCTGCTGCTGCCGCTGTTCGGCGCGCATCAGGCGCAGAACGCGGCCTGCGCCCTCGCCGCCGTCGAGGCCTTCTCCGGTGCCGGGCCGCTGGACGAGGAGCTGGTCAGCGGGGCCTTCGCGGCGATGACGGCGCCCGGCCGCCTGGAGGTGGTGCGGCGCAGCCCGGTGGTGATCGTGGACTCGGCGCATAACCCGGCCGGCATGGCCGCCAGCGCGGCGGCGGTGACCGAGGCGTTCGGCTTCGACACCCTGGTGGCCGTGCTCGCGGTCAGCGCCGACAAGGACGTGCCCGGCATGCTGGGGGAACTGGAGCCGGCCGTGACCAGCCTGGTGGCGACCAGGAACTCGGCGTCCCGGTCCATGGACCCGGTGGAGCTCGAGCGCCTCGCGGCCGGGGTGTTCGGGCCGGACCGGGTGCTCGCCGCGCCCCGGCTCGACGATGCCATCGACATCGCCACCGGACTGGCCGACGAGGCCTCCGGCGGCCTGCGCGGCACCGGGATCCTGATCACCGGGTCCACGACGACGGCAGGGGAGGCGCGGCTGCTGCTCGGCGCCGCGGCCACGGCCCAGCCGGCCGGGGGAGGGCCGGACGGGGAGGCCCTCCAGTGAGGCGCCTGTGCGCGACCGTGCTGGTCTTCGAGGTGGTGGTGATCGGGCTGGCCATCCCGGTGGCCATCACCATCGCGCACGCCAGGCCGGTGCAGGCGGGCGTGACCGGCGGCGTGCTGGCCGTGGCGGCGCTGGTCCTCGCGGGCCTGGTGGGCCGGCCCGGGCAGGGCTGGGCGCTGGCCGGCGGCACCGTGCTGCAGGCGGCCGTGATCGCCACCGGGGCCGTGGTCCCGGTGATGTACGGGCTCGGCGTCATCTTCGGCGGGCTCTGGCTGACCGCCATCTGGCTCGGCCGCCGCTACCAGGTCCCGTAGGCCGGCCAGCCGCCCCATCCCGTCCGGTGATCATGACTTTGGTGGGCCCATAGCGCCACCAAAGTCATGATCACGAAGGCCGCGAGGCAGGAGGCGCCGTAACGGCGCGCGGTGCGCGGACGGTTTGCCGGTATATGGGTGCATCTGTGCTGGCTAGCGGCCGTGCGGGGGGAGTTTTGGGACGGTCTTGACCGGGGGGAAGGCGGCCCGCGGGGCGCTGGCGCCGGTAGGATCGACGGGGTAGCCCACTGCTTGTAATTCCCCGCTGTTCGTGGCTGCTCTCGCACGTCAAAGCCCCCAACGAGGAGGAAGCACGTTGTCTGAACGCACCCTGGTCCTGATCAAGCCAGACGGAGTGCGCCGCGGCCTGACCGGCGAGGTCCTGTCCAGGATCGAGGGTAAAGGGCTGCGCATCGTGGCCATGGACCTGCGGACCGTCGGCAAGGATCTCGCCGAGACGCACTACGCGGAACACGTGGCCAAGCCGTTCTATGGCTCGCTGGTGGACTTCATCACCTCCGGGCCGCTCGTCGCCCTGGTCGCCGAGGGGCCGCGGGCGATCGAGGCGTTCCGCGCGCTGGCCGGGGCGACCGACCCGGTGAAGGCGGCGCCGGGCACCATACGCGGCGACTATGCGTTGGAAGTGCAGGACAACATCGTGCACGGCTCGGATTCGCCCGACTCGGCCGAGCGGGAGATCAAGATCTTCTTCCCGGACCTTGTTTAGGCCGCCCGGCCCTGGTCGATGAAGGACTCGTAGGCCGCGCCGCAGTCTCTTGGGGGCGGTGGGAGCCTCGGCGCATAATCACAGCTCACCCGGCATCATCCTGGTTGGAAGGTCTCGTTCCTCATGAGCAACGCGCTGGCGTTTCTGGGCCGTGACATGGCGGTCGACCTCGGTACCGCGAACACCCTCGTGTACGTGCGGGGGCGCGGCATCGTGCTCAACGAGCCGTCGGTGGTTGCCCTGAATACGAACAACGGCCAGATCGTCGCGGTGGGAGTGGAAGCCAAACGGATGATCGGCAGGACGCCGGGCAACATCGTGGCGGTCCGGCCGCTGAAGGACGGCGTCATCGCCGACTTCGACGTGACCGAGCGGATGCTGCGCTACTTCATCCAGAAGGTGCACAAGCGCAGCCACCTGGCCAAGCCCCGGGTGGTGGTCGCGGTGCCCAGCGGCATCACCGGGGTGGAGCAGAGCGCGGTGAAGGAGGCGGGCCACCAGGCCGGTGCCCGGCGGGTGTACATCATCGAGGAGCCGATGGCCGCGGCCATCGGGGCCGGCCTGCCGGTGAACGAGCCGACCGGCAACATGGTGGTGGACATCGGCGGCGGCACCACCGAGGTGGCCGTCATCTCCCTCGGCGGGATCGTGACCTCGCAGTCCATCCGGATCGGCGGCGACGAGATGGACCAGGCCATCATCACCTTCGGCAAGAAGGAGTACTCCCTGATGCTCGGGGAGCGCACCGCCGAGGAGATCAAGATGGCGCTCGGGTCCGCGTATCCGTCCGCCGAGGAGCCGAACGCCGAGATCCGGGGCAGGGACCTGGTCAGCGGCCTGCCCAAGACCATCGTGATCTCCGCCGAGGAGATCCGCCGCGCGATCGAGGAGCCGCTGGCGCTCATCGTGGACGCGGTCAAGACCACGCTGGACAAGTGCCCGCCGGAGTTGGCCGGCGACGTGATGGACCGCGGCATCGCGCTCACCGGCGGCGGCGCGCTGCTGCGCGGGCTCGACGAGCGGCTGCGCGAGGAAACGGGCATGCCGATCCACGTCGCCGACAACCCGCTCGATTCTGTGGTGCTGGGCACCGGCAAGTGCGTGGAGGATTTCGACACGCTCCGCCAGGTACTGGTGCCGGAGTCCCGGCGCTGACCTGTCGTCCCGCACGGGCCCACCCGGTACCCGGACGCGCGGCGGCGCGAGCGCCGTCCACCGCGAGCGCAGGAATGAGGAGACCTGGTGCACGACACTCGGCGGACCCGCCTGGTTCTCGCTGTGCTCCTCATCGCCGCCCTGGCGCTGATCACGGTCGATGCCAGGAACTCCTCCGCCGGGCCGGTGCGCGGGCTGCGCTCGCTCGGCGGCATGCTGTTCGGGTCCGCGGAGAGCGTGGTCAGCGGCGTGACCCAGCCGGTGGCCGCGTTCCTGGACAACGTCGGTAACGCGGCGCACTCCCAGGCCACCATCGGCTCGCTGCAGCGCCAGGTGGTCCAGTTGCGCGGCGAGCTGAGCCAGGCCCGGCTCGGCAAGACCGAGGCGGCCCAGCTACAGCAGCTCCTCCAGTTGGCCGGCCGCGGCCGGTACCGGATCGTGGCGGCGAACGTGATCGCCGCGGGCCCGGCGTACGAGAACACGGTCACGATCGACGCCGGCAGCGCCGACGGCCTCAAGCCGGACGAGACCGTGCTGAACGGCGCGGGCCTGGTCGGCACGGTGACCGCGGTGAGCGGCCATACCGCCACCGTGCTGCTGGACACCGACGCCGCCTCGACCGTCGGGGTGCGGATCGCCGGCACCGGGGAGATCGGGGCGGTGACCGGGCTTGGCCACAGCCAGGCGGGCCCGGCGGCGCTCCGGCTGCAGGTGTTCGACGCCAACGCCGTGCTGGCACCGGGGCAGCAGCTGGTCACGTTCGGCTCGCTCGGCGGCCGCCCGTACGTGCCCGGGGTGCCGGTCGGCGTGATCACCCGGGTGGTGGCCAGCGCCAGCGCGCTGACGAAGATCGCCTACGTCCGGCCGTTCGCCGACGACGGGGCCCTCGGCGTCGTCGGCGTGGTGGTCGTGCCGCCGCGGCACAACCCCAGGGACTCGGTGCTCCCGCCCCGGCCGCCCAGCCCGGCCCCGTCCCCGCGCCAGTCCGGCGCCACGCCGTCGCCGGGAGCCACCCCGTCGCCGGGAGCCACCCCGTCGCCGGGGACTGCCCCGGGCGCCACCGCCACCGCGGCGGCCGGCGGGGCGGGGGGCTAGCGTGCGGCGCGCCATGCTGGCCACCGGCACCATCCTGGCCGCGGTGCTCATCCAGGTGACCGTGCTGAACAACGTGCCGTTCCCCGGCGGCTCCGGGCCCGGCCTGGTGCTGGTGGCCGTGGTGGCGCTGGCGCTGGCCGGCGGCCCGCGGGAGGGGGCGGTCATCGGGTTCGCCGCCGGGCTCGCCCTGGACATCGCCCCGCCGGCCAGCGGCCTCCTCGGGCAGAGCGCGCTGGTGTTCTGCCTGGTCGGCTATGGCTGCGGGCGGCTGCGCGTGGCGCTGGAGCGGTCCGCCTGGCTGCCGCTGGCCGGGGTGGCCCTGGGCGCCGCGGCCGGTGAGGCGCTCTACGCGCTGGTCGGGCTGATCTTCGGGGATCCCGATGTCAGCTGGCTGGCGGTGCGCCAGGTGCTCCCCGCGGCGGTGACCTACGACCTGCTGCTCAGCCCGTTCGTGCTGTACGCGGTGGCGCTGCTCGGCGGGTACGCCCGGTGGGGGACCGACAGTGCCCCGGCGGGCCTGCTCACCGGGCGGGAACTGGCCTTGGCGGGCGGCGGGCTGCTGGCGGGCGCGGCCGGTGGCGCGGTCCGCGACACCGGGACGGGCCGGTCGCCGCGGCTGCGTGCCGCCGCCGGGCACCGCGCCGACGGCTGGATCGGCGGCGGCCGGGAACAGGCCGGTCAGCGGGCTGGCCCCTGGGTGGACCGGCGGCGCCCGCTGCGGCTGCGGCTGCGCGGCGGCGTGGCCGGCTCGGCGGTGACGGCCAAGCCCGGCCCCGCACGGGCGCTGGCCACCGTGCACCTGCGGCTGGGCACGCCACGGCGCCGCGACGGGTCGATCGTGGCCCGGCGGCACCTGGCCGGGGCCCCGTCCGGGGCGGCGTTCGAGAGCGGGGGGCGGAACCGGAGCGGCCGGTCCGTACGGCTGCGCGGCGGCGCGCTGGCGGGCGGCCCGTCGGCGCTCGGCCAGGCGCCCGGTCGCAAGAAGCGGGAACCCCGGCTGAAGCTGGGCAGCAAGCGCCGCGGCGACGGGCGCACCGGCGGCAGGTTCGGCCGCTGGCTGGGCCGGTCGGCGCGACGGCGCCGGATGGGCCGGGGCTCGTTCGCCAGCGGTGCCGCCGCGCGGGCCGCCGCGGCGGGCGCCGCCCGGCGCACCGCCGCCCCGAGGTTCCGGTCCCGCAGCCTCAAGCAGGGCCCGGCGCTGCGCACCGCCGCCCCGAAGTTCCGGCGCCCCGGCGCGCGGTGGACGAAGGCCGGCCGTGCGCTCACCGGTTCCCGCGGCGGCGGCCCCGGGCTGCGGGCACCCCGGTGGCGGCGCAGGTTCTCCAGGCCCGGCAAGGGAGGATGGCGATGATTCCGGCGGCCCGCCGGCGTTTGGTCGTGCTGTACGCCGTGGTGGCCGCGCTGCTGCTGTCGCTGGGGGGCCGGCTGTGGTACCTGCAGGTGATGACCGTCGGGAGCTACGCGAGCGCGGCCACCCAGGACCAGGTCAGAACCGTGATCGTGCCCCCGGTGCGGGGCCAGATCCTGGACGACGTCGGCCATCCCCTGGTGAACAACCACACCTCGCTGGTCGTCTCGGTGAACCGGGCGCTGGTCTCGCAGCAGCCCGGCGGCGGGATCCCGGAGCTACAGCGGCTGGCGCACCTGCTCGGCATGAAGTACGCCCTGCTGCAGGAGAAGATCCGGCTGTGCACCGCCGGGGTGTCCCAGCCGTGCTGGCAGGGCTCCCCATACCAGCCGATCCCGGTGGCACAGCAGGTGCCCGCCGCGGTGGCCCTGCAGATCATGGAGAACCAGGGCGACTACCCCGGGGTGTCCGCCGAGGCCCAGCCGGTCACCCACTACGTGCAGCCGTACGCCACCGACGCCGCGCAGATGCTCGGTTACCTGCAGCCCATCACGCCGCAGGAGGTGGCGCAGCGGCACCTGCCGGTGACCGGCTTCTCCGGCGTCGACCTGGTCGGCCAGGCCGGCCTGGAGGAACGGTACGACCGCCAGCTCCGCGGCACCCCGGGCACCCAGACGCTCACCGTCAACGCCGCGGGCACGGTCACCGCGATCCGCCACCAGGCCAGCCCCAAGGCCGGCAACTCCCTGGTGACCAGCCTCAACTCCCAGCTCCAGGTGGACACCTACAACGACCTGGCGCAGGCCATCGGCCGGGCGCAGGCCGAAGGCAACGCCGGCGCCACCACCGGCGCGGCCGTGGTGATGACCACCACCGGCCGGGTCCTGGCCATGGCCAGCTACCCGACCTACGACCCCAGCATCTGGACCGGCGGCATCTCCGACCGGGAGTTCAAGGGCCTGTTCGGCACCGCGCGCGGCGAGCCGATCCTCAACCGCGCCACCCAGGGGCAGTACGGCCCCGGGTCCACCTGGAAGGTCACCTCGACCGCCGCCGCGCTGGCCCACGGGTTCACCGCGGCCGGCCCCTACGGCTGCCCGGGCTCGGTTACCATCGCCGGGCACACCTTCAACAACTGGACCACCTCGAACCTCGGGCCGATGTCGCTGCACCAGGCGCTGGTGATGTCCTGCGACACGGTGTTCTACCAGATCGCCTACCAGATGTACCTGCACGACAGGTACGGCGCGAACTTCGTCAAGAACCCCAAGGCGCCAGTGCAGAAGATGCAGAAGATGGAGCTGGCCTTCGGGTTCGGCCGCAACGCCGGGATCGACCTGCCGGAGCAGTCACCAGGCACGGTCCCCACCCGGCAGTGGCTGTATTACTACTGGAAGCAGTACAAGAACTACTGGTGCAAGCACGGCAACGCCAACGGCAGCTACGTCCAGCAGATCGCCTACGAGGACTGCAGGAGTGGGTACCAGTGGGCTCCGGGCCAGGCCGCGATCGCCGCGATCGGCCAGGGCTACGTGAGCGTTACCCCGCTGCAGCTGGCCCGGGCCTACGCGGCGCTGGCCAACGGCGGCACGCTGTACAGCCCGCGGATCGGCGAGGCGCTGATCTCCCCGGCCGGCCAGGTCGTCCAGCGGATCAAGCCGCCGGTGGCCGGCCACCTGCCGGTGCCCCGGTGGGGGTTGAACTACATCAAGGCCGCGCTGGTCGACGTGGTCAGCCAGGGCACCGCGGCCGGGGCCTTCCATGGCTTTCCGCTGAACAAGGTGCAGGTCGCGGCGAAGACCGGAACCGCGGAGATCTTCGGTGGCCAGGCCACGTCGGTGTTCGCGTCGTTCGCGCCCGCCAGCGACCCCAAGTACGTGGTCGTGGTGATGGTGCCCAAGTCGGGTGAGGGCGCGGACGTGTCCGCGCCGTGCGCCCGGCAGATCTGGGACTCGATCTACGGGCTGGAAGGCCACAAGGCGGTCTTCCCCGGCGGGCAGGCCCCGCGCAAGCTGCCCGGGATCTCCGCCAGCGGGGCGATCACCGCCCCGCCCGGCTACCGGGGGACGCCGTGATGAGCCTCGGCCGGGGCCGCACCTCCGGGCTGCGCGGGCTCGAGCCGGTGCGCCCGTCGCTCGGCTTCCGCGGGGTCAAGACGGCGGTGCCGGCGCTGCGCTCGGCCAGCCTGTGGCGCCGGGCCCTGGCCCGGGACTCGACGCTGCGGCACGTGGACTGGATCCTGGTCCTCGCGGTGCTCGCGCTGTCGCTGATCGGCACCCTGCTGGTCTGGTCGGCGACCGCGCCCGGGCTGTCCCAGGCGGGTGCCAACCCGCACGCCTACCTGGACAAGCAACTGCTCGTCGTGGGGATCGGGCTGGTCTTCATGACCGGGGTGTCCCTGGTGGACTACCGGGTGCTGCGGATCATCGCGCCGTTCGCCTACGCGGCGGGCTTTCTCGGGCTGCTCGCGGTGCTCAGCCCCCTGGGAACCACGATCAACGGCTCGCACTCCTGGATCCCGCTGCCTGGCGGGTTCCAGATCGAGCCCTCCGAGTACGCCAAGCTTGGCTTGATCATGATGATCGCGCTGATCTTCGGCGCGGCGGAGCGTTCCCCGCGGCCCGGAGCCCGGCCGCTGGCCCTCGCACTGGCCTGCACCGTCCCGGTAATCGGCCTGGTGCTGGCCGAGCCGGACCTCGGCGTCGCGGTCATCATCGTGACCATCAGCGGCGGCATGATCGCCTTGTCCGGCGTTGGCCTGCGCTGGCTGGCGCCGCTCCTCGGTGCCGGAGCGCTCGGCCTGCTCGCGGTGCTGGAACTGCACCTGCTCAAGGCGTATCAGGTGGGCCGGCTGACTTCTTTCCTGCACCCGTCCGCGGACCCGTCGGGCACCGGGTACCAGGCGTTCCAGGCCAAGATCGCGATCGGCTCGGGTGGAATGTTCGGCCAGGGCCTGTTCCACGGCCAGCTCACCGCCGGCAGCTTCCTCGGCTCCTACAGCTTCCAGGGCACCGACTTCATCTTCGCCGTGGCGGGCGAGGAACTCGGCTTCGTCGGCTGCGCCACCATCGTGGTGCTGCTTGGCCTGGTCATCTTCCGTGCGGTGCGCATCGCGGCCCGCGCCGACGACGCGTTCGGGCTCCTGGTCGCCGCGGGGATCGCGATCTGGTTCGCCGCGCAGGCGTTCATCAACATCGGCATGACGATCGGGATCGCCCCGGTCACCGGGCTGCCGCTGCCGTTCGTGTCCTACGGCGGCTCGGCCCTGTTCGCCGACATGATCGCCGTCGGGGTGCTGCAGTCGATCCACCGCCGCCACCGGGTGTTCAGCTAGCCACGGGGGCGGTGGCGGTTGACCGGCCGGCCCCGGCCGCGGCCGGCGGCGTTCGCCAGGGGCTGACCACGGCCGACCGTATCTCACCTTGTCAGGGCGCATACTGAAAAACATGAAGCCTTCGCGCACCGTCGGCCACGCGCTCAGATTCGGTGCGGTGACGCTGATTGTCGTCGCCGCGGCGCCGGCCGTCCTGCTGTTCGGCGAACTCGTGAACCGGCACTACCTGCGCGGGCTGCCGCCGGGCCCGGACCGGATCCTGGTGCGGCGGCGCGGGCTGCGCCGCCACGTGGTGGTCCGGCACCTCGGCCCGGGCCGGGCTGCCTACGCGGTGGCCACCCAGAACCGCCGGGTGGCCCGGCGAGTGCTGGCGAACCCGGTGTGGATCGCGCTGACCGCGCCGGCCCGGTGGCTCCTGGACCGCCTGCGGCCCCTTGCGGGCAGCCGCCGCGGCCGGGGCGGCAACGGGCCGCCGGGCGCCGGTGTGCGCGAGCCGCGGCGGCCGCTGCCCGACCTGCCCGCCGGGGCCATGGCGCTGCCCGAGCCGGGGCCGTTCGACTGATCAGCGGCCCGGCCGCAGCACGGTCCTGGCCAGGGCTGCGGCCGGCACCACGCCGATACCGGCCAGCACCGCGAGCAGCGTGGCGGTGTCGGCCAGGGCGTTTCCTGAGGCCACGGCGTGCGGGCCGGTCCGCTGCGCCAGGGACAGGTACACGGCGCCGAAAGCGGCGACGCCGATAACCTGGCTGAGTTGCGCGGCCGTGGCGACCAGGCCGCTGGCGTCGGCGGCTTGGGACATCGGCACCCCGACCAGCGACTGGGTGAGCAGCGGAGAAATCGTGAGGCCAAGGCCCACCCCGGCCACGGCGAGCGCCAGCCACAGCAGCGGACCGTCGGCGCTGCCACCGCGCACCGCCATCGCGATCCCCAGGTAGGCGACCGCCACCAGCGCAAGACCCGCGGGCACCAGCAGCGGGTGCACCCGCGCGGGCAGCCGTCGCCAGAAGTAGCCGACCAGGCCGAACGTGCCTGCCAGCGGGATGTACGACAGGCCCGCCCGCAACGCGTTTTGCCCCAGGCCGGCCTGCAGGTGCAGGGTGAACACGAACAGCAGCCCGCCATAGCCGGCCATCACGGCCAGCAGGGTGCCAAGCCCGGCGGGCAGGCCGGGGGCGCGCAGCACACCCAGGTTCAGCAGCGGGTCACCGCCACGGGCCGCTACCGCCCGCTCGTAGCCGGCGAAGGCCCCGGCGAGCAGCAGGCCCGCCGCGACGCAGCCCAGCGTCCAGGCCGGCCAGCCCAGTTCGCGGCCAAGCACCAGAGGCAGCACGATCAGGCACACCGCCGGTGCCGCGATCGCGAGGCCGCGCAGGTCCAGGCTGCGCGTGCCGGGGCCGGTGTGCTGCGCCCGGGGCGGGTCGGCCGGGACTACCCGGGGCACCAGCACCGCGACCAGGACGCCGAGCGGGACATTGACGAGGAAGACCGGCCGCCAGCCGGCGCCCAGCAGGTCCGCGCTGACCAGGAGGCCGCCAAGGACGACGCCGACGACCGCGCCGGTCGCCAGCACCAGCCCCCACGCGGATAGTGCGGTGGCCCGCGCCGCGCCGGTGAACCGCATCTGGATGACGCTGAGGATCTGCGGCACCATCACCGCCGCGGCCGCGCCCTGCACGCACCGGGCGAGGATCAGCAGCGCCGCGTCCGGGGCCAGGCCGCAGGCCAGCGACGCCGCCGTGAACACCACGACGCCGAGCAGGTACATGCGGCGGCGGCCGTACAGGTCGCCCAGCCGGGCCCCGGTGATCAGCAGCATCGCGTAGGCGGCGGAGTACCCGCCGACTACCAGTTGCAGCGCGGCGCCGGATGCGTGCAGGTCCGCCCCGATCGAGGGCATCGCCACGTTCACGACGAACGCGTCGAGCAGCGCCATGAACTGCCCGCCGAGCAGGACGGCCAGCATCAGCCAGCGGCGGCCGGGCGGCGCGGCGGCGGCCCGGTCGCGGGGCCTGGCAAGGTCCAGCGTGGTCATGGAAGTCTCCGTTTCGCGTTCCGGTGGGTCGCCGGTACATACCTGGCCGGCCGGCCGGATTCATCGCGCCCGGCCGCGAAACGATGAATCTGCGCCCCACGGCAGGTAGGTATGGGCAGTACTGGTCTTTGAAGAGGAGGCGCGGTGACGATTTCTATCGGCGAGGATTTCGCCCGCCAGGCGGATCCGTTCCGGCGTGAGTTGCTGGCGCACTGCTACCGGATGCTGGGCTCCGTGCATGACGCCGAGGACCTGGTCCAGGAGACCTTGCTGCGGGCCTGGCGCGCGTCCGGCCGGTTCGACAGCGAGCGGGCCTCACTGCGCACCTGGCTGTACCGGATCGCGACCAACGCCTGCCTGACCGCGCTGGCGGGCCGCGGCCGCAGGCCGCTGCCGTCCGCGATCGCCGGGCCGAGTGAGGACATCGAGCAGCCGCTGGTCCGCACCGAGGTGCCGTGGCTCGAGCCGATGCCCGACGCGATGGTGTGGGCCGAGCGGGCCGATCCCGCCGCGGTCGCGGTGTCCCGGTCAAGCCTGCGGCTGGCGTTCGTCGCCGCATTGCAACTGCTGCCGCCGCGGCAGCGGGCCATCCTCATCCTGCGGGAGGTGCTTGAGTTGCCGGCCGCGGAGGTCGCGGACCTGCTGGGTACCACGCCCGCCGCGGTGAACAGCGCGCTGCAGCGGGCCCGGGCCAGTCTCGCCGGGGTGGCGGAGGACCAGATCGATGAGCCCGCCGAGCCGGACCTGCGGGCCACCGTGGACGCCTATGTCATGGCGTTCGAGAACGCCGACATCGCCGCGCTGACCCGGCTGCTGACAACGGACGCGATCCTGGAGATGCCGCCGGTGGCCGTCTGGTACGCGGGCCGGGAGAACTACGGCCGGTTCATGGCCCGGGTCTGGGCCATGCGTGGCACGGACTGGCGCACGGTGCGTGTCGCGGCCAACGGGCAGCCCGCGGTCGCCGCGTACGTGCGCACCGGGTCCGGCGAATACCAGTTGCACTCGCTGCAGGTACTCACGGTCACCCGCGCGGGCATCGGCCGCAACGCGGTATGGGCCGAACCTGGCGTGTTCGCTACGTTCGACCTGGCTTCCCGGCTGGGCGCGGCGGCCGGTGCCCGGTGAAGAACTCCCTGGGCTGGCGGTCCTCGGCGGTCTCCTCGGTGACCGTGCCGGCCCGGAAGCCGGCGTCGCCGAGCAGCCGGAGCCAGGTGCCGCGGCCGAACAGGCCAAGCCGGTGCGACTCGTGTACCACCCGGACCTCGCCGGCGGCGTCGCGGAGCAGGAAGACGTACTCGGTCACGGTCCAGGTGTCGCCCGGATCCGGGTCGAACGCCCATTCCAGGTAGCGTGCCCCCCGGCCGTCCGTGCCGTCGGCGCCGCCGTAGCCGGTGTCCGGCTCGAACGTCTCGGCGATGTTGTCGGGCACGAACACCGCGATGCCGCCCGGGCGGCAGTGCGCGAACGCGGTCTCGATGACCAGCCGCAGGTCGGCCTCGGTGGTCATGTAGTCCACGGCGTCGTGGACGAACACCGCGTCGAAGTCCCGGCCCAGCCGGACCGTGCGCATGTCCGCCTCGACGTGCGCGCAGTCCGGGTTGAGCCGCCGCGACACGGCGAGCATGCCGGCCGAGAGGTCCACCAGCGTCATGGTGAACCCCGGCGTCAGGTGGCTGGCGCAGTGCCCGCCGCCGCTGCCCAGTTCCAGCACCTCGCGCACCGGGAGGCCGGCCTGGTTCAGCACCCGGGCCGCGAACGCGGCCTCCTCGGCGTACTCCTCCGGCGGGGAGATCAGCGGCCACCACGCCGCCAGGTCCTGGTAGAGCCGGTAGCCCGGCTGGTCCGCGGTCATGCCACCATCCTCCCCGGCCGCCCCGCCCGCCGCGCGCGCCCGGCCGCCGCTGTCTGACCCCAGCCTCCGCCTGGCCGCAACCCCGCCCAGCCCCTCGGCCCCCCTGCCTGGCCCCAGCCTCCGCCTCCGGCCGGCCCCCCTGCCTGGCCCCAGCCTCCGCCCCCGGCCGGCCCCCCGAGCCGGCCACGCCCGCACCGGCCTCTCGCCCGCGCCGCACCCCCTGCTTGCGTTCGTGATCATGACCTAGGTGATGCTCTAGGCCCACCAAAGTCATGATCACGAACGGCGGGCCGCGTGCGGGCGGGCATGGCCGCCCGCACGGCTACAGTTCGGCGTGCAAGGCGCGCGCGGTCACGGCCAGGTGATCGGTGGCGCTGTGGTGTAGCGAGCTGCCGAAGGTGATCCGGGCCACGCCGGTCGCCGCCAGTTCCGCCAGCGACGGGCCGCCCGGCCGGCACATGGCGTTGACCGGCCCGCCGACGTCGGCCACCAGCGCGGGCAGGGCGGCGAGCGGAGCCAGGATCGGGTAGCAACAGTCGGCCCCGGCCTCCAGGTAACGGCGGCCCCGCTCGACGGCGTCGGCGACCGCGCCGTCCGCGGTGGCCCCGGCGGGCCGGGGGCGGACGAACACGTCGACCCGGGCATTGATCACCAGGGCCTCCCCGGCCGCCTCGCGCACCGCCGCCAGGAAGTCGGCCTGGCGGCCCGGGTCGCCGAGTTCCCTGGCGGCCGGGTCGGAGTCCTCCAGGTTGCAGCCGACGACCCCGGCCTCGGCCAGCCGCCCGGCCAGTTCCGCCGGTGCCAGCCCGTACCCGGCCTCGATGTCCGCCGTCACCGGGACCTCCACGCACCGGGCGATCCGGGCGATCGCCGCGAACATCTCGGTCACCGGCGTCCGCTGGCCGTCGGCATAGCCCAGGGTTTCGGCGACCGCGCCGCTTGAGGTGGCCAGGGCGCCGAACCCGGCCCCCGCGAACACCCGCGCGCTCGTGCAGTCCCACACGTTCGGCAGCACCAGCGGCTGCTGGCCGCGATGCGCCGCGCGGAACCGGCGGGCCGCCGTCAGCGCGCTCACAGCTCGTACGACCCGGGAATCCAGGTCCTGGTGCTGACCCCCACCGTGTTCCAGGCGTTGATCGCGACCAGGAGGCTGACCAGCGCGGCGATCTCGTCCGGCGAGTACTCGGCGGCCACCGCGGCGTACGCCTCGGCCGGCACGTGGTCCCTGGCCAGCAGGGTCACCGACTCGGTGAACGCGAGGGCGGCGCGCTCCCTGGCGGTGAAGAACGGCGTCTCCCGCCACGCGGGCAGCGCGTAGATGCGCTGCTCGGTCTCCCCGGCGGCGCGGGCGTCCTTGGTGTGCATGTCGATGCAGTAGGCGCATCCGTTGAGCTGCGAGGCCCGGATCCGGACCAGCTCCCGCAGCCGGTGGTCGAAGTCCACACCGTCGAGCTGCTTGGTCGCGGCGTTGTCGAGGTGGGCCAGCGCCCTGGCGAACGCCGGGGCGTGGGCATCGAAGTCGAGCCGGACGGGCACCTGCTCGGTGGTGGCGGTCATGCTGAGCTCCCTTGCTCTTGCTGTCCTACGGTTCCTGACTCCACACTAGGGAGGAATCAGCCCAATAGTGAGGTCCACTTTCATGTCAGATTCTTGGGCCATTTCCAGCGTGGACCTGCACCTGGAGCTGGCCGGCCCCCGGGTGCGGACCGGCCTGGAGTCCGCGCTGCGCGAGGCGGTGCGCGGCGGCCGGCTGCGGCCGGGAACCCGGCTGCCGTCCTCCCGGGCGCTGGCCACCGACCTTGGCATCGCCAGGAACACGGTCGCCGACTGTTACGTGCAGCTCGTCGCGGAGGGCTGGCTGGCGGCCCGGCAGGGCTCGGGCACCTGGGTCGCCGAGCGCGCGCCGTCACCGCCCGCCGCGGCGGGCACGCCGGCCGCGGCCGTGGCCCGGCGGGCCCGCTTCGACCTGCGCACCGGGGTGCCCGACGTGGCCGCCTTCCCCCGGCAGGCGTGGCTGGCCGCGGGCCGCAAGGCGCTGGCCGCGGCGCCGGCCCGGGCGCTGGGCTACACCGACCCGCGCGGCCTGCCGCAGCTGCGCACCGCGCTGGCCGGGTACTTGGCCCGGGCCCGCGGCGTCGCGGTCACCCCGGACCGGGTGGTGGTCTGCGCGGGCTTCGCCCAGGGCCTGGAACTGCTGTGCGAGGCGCTGCGTGCCCGGGGGGCGACCACGCTGGCCGCCGAGGCGCTCGGTTATCCGCGGCACTGGCGCATCGCCGAACGGGCCGGGCTCGCGGTGTCGCCGGTGCCGGTCGACGCGGGCGGCGCGGTGGTCGGCGACCTCGGCGCGGCGGGCGGGCTGCTGCTCACCCCGACGCACCAGTTCCCGCTGGGCGTGCCGCTGGCGCCGGCCCGGCGGCGCCGGGCCACCGACTGGGCGGCGTCCGCCGGCGCGATCATCATCGAAGACGACTACGACGGCGAGCTGCGTTACGACCGGCCCGCCGTGGGCGCGCTCCAGGCACTTGCCCCCGAGCAGGTCGTGTACGCCGGCACCGCAAGCAAGAGCCTCGCGCCTGGCCTGCGGCTCGGCTGGCTGGTGCTCCCGGCCCGCCTGGTGGACGAGGTGGTGGCCGTCAAGGCCGCGGCCGGCCGGCTGAGCAGCAGCCTGGACCAGCTCACCCTGGCCGAGTTCATCGACTCCGGCGCCTATGACCGGCAGGTGCGGCGGGTCCGGCTGGCCTACCGGCGGCGGCGGGACCGGCTGGTCGCCGCGCTGCACGCGAGCGCCCCGCAGGTGCGGGTCACCGGCATCGCGGCCGGCCTGCACGCGGTGCTCCGGCTGCCGCCGGGCTCAGGGGAGGACAGCCTGGTCGCCCGGGCCGCCCGGCACGGCCTGGCCGTCGAGGGGCTCGGCGCCTACGGCATCTCCGGCCACGACGGCGGCGGCCCGGCGCTCGTGGTGGGTTATGCCACGCCGCCCGGCCACGCCTACAGCACCGCGGTGGCCCGGCTCTGCGCCGTGCTCGCTCCGGCCTAGCGGCGCTCGGCATGGTTAGCGGCGCTCGGCACGGTTAGCGGGGCTGGGACCGGCGCGCGAAGTCCAGTGCCTCGGTGGCCAGCGGCAGCCACGGCCGCTGCGAGTCCGGGTCCAGGCTCAGCCACTCCCGCATCGGGGTGCCCTTGTTCGCGTCGAAGTGGACGCCGTCACCGGCCGCGACGAGCGCGCTGACCCGCTCGGGCGGCAGCTTCACCACCAGCCGCCCGCGCACGAACATGGCGAAGATCTTGCCCTGGAAGCGCAGCGCCGACCGGCCGAAACCGCTACCGCCCCGGGGCGGGGACACCCCCTCGGTGCCGACCAGCTCGTCGACCAGGTCCCCGAACCGTTCCTGCGGGCCGGCCAGCTCGTCGGCCAGGTCCTCGAACCGTTCCTGCGGGCCGGCCAGCTCGTCGGCCAGGTCCTCGAACCGTTCCTGCGGGCCGGCCAGCGCCCCGTTCTCCTCGGTCACCGCGCCTCCTCAGTCACGGCGCCAGGGTAAGCGCCGGTGCCGACAAACCAGCAGGCCGACAAGCCAGCCGGTCGGCAACGAGCGGGCGGTCACCCAGCGGGCGGCCTCTCGCGGCGCGATCATCCAGGCGGCTGACCCGCGGGCGCCTCACCCGCCAGGCCAGTTTTTCACTATTTCTTTGTTAACCCGTGAACCATCTGGCCGCGCGGTACGTGAACCCGTCTGGGCGCGCCCTCGTCATGGGCGCGCGGCTCACGAGGGACAACGAACCGAGAATCGGGGAGCGAGGATGATCCCAGTGACGCAATTCCTGCTGAAGCCAAGGCGCGGGGCCCGGCGCGGGCTATCCGTGGCCACGATCGTCGCGGCGGGCACGCTGGCCGCGGGGGCGCTCGGCGCCGCACCGGCCGGCGCTACCGCCCATGTGACCACCTACCGCCAGATCAACCTGGTATCCGACCAGGCCGGCAAGGCAAACCTGCTCGACACCGACCTGGTCAACGCCTGGGGCCTGGCCGCGTCCCCGGGCACGAACGCCGCACCGGGCACGCCGCTGTGGGTGGCTGACAACGGCTCCGACAAGGCGACGCTCTACCAGGGCGCCAGCGCCACGTCGGTGAGCAAGGTCGGTCTGACGGTAAGCGTCACCGGCGCCGCCCCGACCGGGCAGGTCTTCAACGGCGACGGGTCCGCGTTCACCGTCAGGGACGACCAGGGCAACTCGGGCTCGTCCCTGTTCATCTTCGATACCGAGAACGGCACGATCGACGGCTGGGCCCCGAACGTCGGCGGCCCCTCTCCCTCGATGGTGACCGAGGTGGCCCGCGACAACGGCGCCAACGCCGTGTACAAGGGCCTGGCCATCGCCCAGGTGAACGGCAAGAGCTTCCTGTACGCCAGCAACTTCCGGTCCGGGCGGGTGGAGGCCTATGACAGCACCTTCACGCCGGTCGAGATGCCCGGCGGGCTGTTCGTGGACCGGGGGCTGCCGAACGGCTACGGGCCGTTCGGCATCGCCGAGATCAAGGGCATGCTGTACGTGTCGTTCGCCAAGCAGGACGCCACGCTGCACGACGACGTCGCCGGGTCGGGCCACGGGTTCGTGGACGTGTTCACCAACAACGGCAAGTTCGTCCGCCGGCTCGTCAGCCACGGCGCGCTCGACTCGCCGTGGGGCATGGCCCTGGCGCCGGCCAGCTTCGGCCAGTTCGGCGGGGACCTGCTCGTCGGCAACTTCGGCAACGGCCTCATCAACGTCTACAACCCGGACAACGGCGCGCACCTGGGCGTGCTGCGGCAGTCGAACGGCGTGCCGATCCAGATCGATGGGCTGTGGGGCCTGATGTTCGGCAACGGGAACGCCGCCAAGACCGGCGAGCTGGTCTTCTCCGCCGGGCCCTCCGATGAGTCTCACGGCCTGCTCGGCAAGATCGTCGTAGCGCACTGACGCTCGACGGGCGACGGCCGCTGGGTGTCAGCGCTGACACCCGGCGGCCGTTTCCATGCCCGCGGCCGCCCGGCCCGGCCGGCCGCGCGGTGGAGTAGTGGGGCAGTGGACTACGTCGCTCACTTCGGCCGCGAGGTAGCCGCGTTCGACCGCTACTTCGCCCTGGTCCCGCCCCTGTAGCCGGCCGCCCCGCGGCGGTGTATCAATCCCTGGCCTGTCCGCTCCTACCGTCGACGGTTCATGTACGAATCCAAAGGGGGCACAAGACATGGCTACCGTAGCTGAGTTCGACAACCCGGAAGTGATGGCGGTACCGCAGCCCGGCGGGCACACCCTGTTCTTCTGTTCCGGCGTTGCCATCGTTTTCTTCACCGGCGTCGGCGGCGGCGACTGGCAGCGGGATGACCTGGTGTTTCTCGTGCCAAGTGAGCAGGCGGGCCTCAGCAACCCGGCGCCACTGGCGATTCCTAACTTCGACGACTCGGTGGTGACGGTCGTCCCGGCCACCATCCAGAACGATGACCCCGGAACCCTGGAGGGATGGGGCATCGACAACGCGGACAGCGTCCTCAGCGGCAACAACATCCAGGTGACCGCGAGGATCGTGGCCAAGGGAGACCTCTCGACGGTGCTCCGCGTCGCCTATCACGCGGTGATCCTGGGCTGAGTGCGGCGTTTGCGGTGGCCGCGGCCGCGGCCACCTGGGGCCTCATGAGGCCGGGCGCCCATGCCCTGCCGGGCCGGCGGGAACCGCCGGCCCGGCGCCCTTCCTGGTCGTTGGCGGCTCGGCCGGCACATTCACATCCCCGGCGGCCGGCCAGGTGACCATCAAGACCAACGCCCCGACGACCTGCGGCACGCACATCCCGGTCACCACCACCTACACGTTCTTTGGCCCGGGTGCGCACGTGAACGAGATCAAGGTCGTCCGGACGGTCCCGTTCGGCACCCACCACTACGCCAACCCGAACCAGGAGGGGCTGCGGGTCTACGTGCCCCGCCTCCCGGCGGGCACCTACAACCGGGTGCTCTTCCCGAACCCCAGCCACAAGCTCGTGGTGGGCGCGCTCTGTGATAACTGCGCGCCGCTCGGCTCGGCGGCATGGGCCGGCCGGTGGTTCGCCGACAACAGTTCCGCCAGCAACAGCGGCATGCTCGTGCTGCGGGCGACCACCGACAAGCCCGGCGCGGAACTCGAGGTCGACGTGGATTCCTTCTCTGGTTCGAACAACACCGCGATCGACCTCCCTCAGTCGGCCGGCGGCTGGAAGGCCAACATCACCGAGACCGAGTTCCTGTGCTTCTACGACACCACCACCTGGCCGCTCAGCCAGCGTCAGCCGGGCAAGGCCGTCACCCTGCCGGCCGGCTGCGGCACCTGACGGGCACTGGCGCCTGACGGGCCCACCGGCGCGCGGCGGGCCCGTTCAGGCGAAGGAGCGGGTGGCCCCGGCGCGGCTTGCCCGCCAGGCGGCCTCGGCCTCGCCGATCTGGGTGGACGCCGGGGCGCGCACGAACGGCCAGATCTCCTCGGCGATGGCGCGCCAGTTCGCCGTCGCGTTCAGTTCGCCGAGCAGCGCGAACAGGCCCAGGTTGATGCGCTGGAGGATCACATAGGACCGGGGGATGGCCACGTAGGCGGCGACCGGGCTGCGCAGGTCGAAGAAGCGGCGCACCACGGATGACGCATAGTCCGGGGTGATGGTCTGCGGCGCCGATTCCCGGACCAGCTGGTAGAACACGGCCATGTGGTCCACGATCACCTCGGTGCTCAGCGGGGCGTCCCGGATCAGGAAGCCCGCCTCCTCCATGGCCCGCCGGAACGCCTCGGGGTCCTTTTCCACGCACAGGTTGCGGACCATATGGATGAGCGGCCCAAGCTCGACGTCGGTGAAGTGCTTGACCAGCCCGTAGTCGAGGAAGGTGACCTGGCCGTCGCCGTGGAACAGGTAGTTGCCCGGGTGCGGATCGCCGTTGAACGCGTGCGCCTCGTACAGGCTGCGGAACACGAACCGGTAGATGGTCTCGGCGGCCAGGTCGCGCTGTTCCTGGGACCAGGTGAGCAGCTCGGCCCACCGGGCCCCGGCGGACAACTCGCTGGTCACCACCCGGCGGGCGGACAGGTCACCGGCGATCCCCGGCACCCGGATCGTGGGATGCCCGGCGTAGTAGGCCGCGAACCGCCGCTGGTTCTCCGCCTCCCGGTGGTAGTCGAGTTCCTCGAGGACGCGGTCCCGCAGCTCGGCGACCAGCGCGTCGACGTCCTGGCTGGGCGCGGTCACCTTGAGCATCCGGCGCAGCAGCGCCGCGTTGGCCAGGTCGGCCGCCATGCTCTCGGCGATGCCCGGGTACTGCACCTTCACCGCCACCGCGCGCCCGTCGTGGGTCATCGCGCGGTGCACCTGCCCGATCGAGGCGGCGGCGATCGGCTCGGGATCCCATTGGGCGAACACCCGTTCCGGCGGCAGGCCGAGTTCCTCGGTGACCACGCCCGCGGCAAGTTCCGGGCTCATCGGCGGGACGCTGTCCTGCAGCCGGGACAACGTCCGCCGGACGGCGGGGGACAGGCCGTCGTCCACGTAGCTGGCCATCTGGCCCAGCTTCATCAGCACGCCCTTCATGGCGCCCAGGGTCACCGCGACGTCCTCGGCCGTCTGCAGGGCCAGGTCGTTGCGCAGCCGCTGCCGGTTCTCGCCGGCCGCCGCGAACAGCCGCGGGGCGTTGCTGGCATAGCGTGCCCCGCCGCGGGCGGCGAGCCGCAGCGCGGCGATCCCGCGCCGCAACCGGAGCCCGGCGGGGCGCCGCTGCGTGAGCCCGGCCGGGAGCCGTTGCGTGGGCCCGGCGGGGCGCGGTGATGTGTGTTCGGCGGGGCGCCGGCGCCGGCGGATCAGCAGCAGCAGCGCGGCGGCCACACCGGCGGCAGACACGGCCGCGGCGGCCTTCCTCGCCCGAGCCGGCTTCACCCGCACCACCCCGGCGCATGCCGCCGTGACCAGCGCGGCCCTGTCGGGCGCCGACCGGCCTGCGCTGCCCTTTCTCCGGCGAGTTGGCCCGCGCCGCCCCGATCGGGGCTGGCCGATCCGCGCCGCGGCACGGCTGCCGCGCCGGGGCGCCTGCCGCGCGTCACGCTTGCCGCGCGGCGCGCATCCGCAGGATGATCCGCTGCCGGGCCTCGAGAACCCCGGGTTCACCCAGGAACACCGCGTCGAGGACCCCGAGCGCCTGCCGGATCTCGGTCTGCCGGGCCGGGTCAAGCGCCTGCGGCGGATACCCGTACATCTCCAGCGCCCAGGCCGGGAGCACCGCCAGCACACCGTCCCTGATGTCGGCCCAGATCTCCGCGACATCCTCATCGAGGCCGGGCGGATCGAGCAGGTAGGCCATGGATTCCGCGGCCGCGGGCGTGCAGCGCAGTTCGGGGAGGGTCGCGGCCAGGTAGCTTTCCAGGTCGCCGAAACTGGCCGGAACCAGGCCGGCCGGGATGCCGACGAGTTCCGCGGCGGCGACCATCTCCGCGACGTAACCGTCGCCGTCCTGTGGCGACATCGGGCTGCCGAACACCCGCGCCGCCACGATGCCCGACTCCACCAGGGTGGCGTGCACCCACAGCAGCAGGGCGGGGTCGCTCGCCGCGTACCGGCCGCCGGTGATCGTGTCGGTCCCGGTGATGTGCTCGTGCACCCGGCGCACCCGGGCCGCGGCCCGCTCCGCCGCGGCGCGGTCGCCGAAGCTGATCGTGGCCAGGTACCCGGACGTGGCGGCGAGCCTGCCCACCGGATCCGAGCGCCAGTTGCTGTGCTGGTCCACTCCTGCCATCGCCAGCGGGTGCAGTGCCTGCAGCATCAGCGCCCGCAGCCCGGCAACAGGCCTGCCCGCGTCGGCGCTTATCCGCCAGGTGACGCTGGCCGGGCCGAAGAAGCCGTCGTCCGCCGGATCCTCGGGCACCCCGGACACGTACGCCGCGGCCGAGCGCTCCACAAGCCCGGCGGCTGCCGCGTACGACGCCTCGGCCGTCACCGCCCGGCCCCCGTCCCGCCATCGCCTGCACCACAGAACCTCATACCAGTCAAACTACCCACCCGCAGGAGCACCGTCCCCCGCGCCTCCCGCCCGCCCCGGCCCCCGCCCGGCGTCGGCCCCGGCTTCCGTGCGCCCTCGTTTCCCGGCCAGCCCCGGCCTGCCGGTGCAGCCCGTGAGCCCGGTGCGGCCCGTGTGACCTGTGGGTCTCACGTTGTGCCCTATCGCGGCTTCCATTGACGCGCGGGCCCCCTTCCGCCCCGCGCTCGGGCTACGCTCAGGCCCCTTCGCGCCACGACCCCCTTTTTCGGGGCTACCGCGTTTGCCTGTGCGTGTGGATAATGGCGGCATGCGCGCACGATTCCTGGCCATAGCCGCGGCGGTATGGACGGCCGCGAACGCCGGGATTTACTTGTTGGTGATCAGCGCTCAGGGCAATTCCCCGGCGTGGTGGTATCCCGCGGTTCTGGGAACCTCGGCGCTCTTGTTCGCCCTTGCGGCCGGCCGATTGTGGCCGGTGCCGCTGTTGATCACCGGCGCCGCCCTGCTCACCGGGGCAGCCCTGGTCGGCGTGCTGTCGATCGGGTTGCTGCTGGTCCCGGGCGTGCTGGCCGCCGTGGCGGCCCTGGGTCCTACCCGCGGCCCGCAGGGCGGGCACCCGCAGGCGGGGCGTCCGCGCGCGGGGATGCCGACGGGCTGACGCCCCGGCCCGACGCCAACGGGCACAGGCCCCGGCACCGCGGGGACGAACCGCCGCCCGGCACCGGGTAGCCGACAGCCACCAGAAGCCAACCGGCAGCCACCAGAAGCCAACCGGCAGCCACGAAACCGCCCACGATGCCGCCATGTAATCGTCGGCATTGCCGCCGCCCCGGGCGCCGCCCACCGGGGCCCGCCAGCCCCCTCCGCCCGCCTGCGGCCACAGGGCCCCGCTGCCCGGCCGCCCTCCCGGCAGCCGCCCGCCCCGGCGGCGCGGCAGGCCCGCGATATCCGCGCCTGCCCGGCCTCCCGTGGCAGGGCCACGCCGTCGGCTCCTGGCGCGTTTCCCCTGGTTAACTAGGGTTTAGGAGGAGGGCGTGGTCCGCAGCCCGGCGAACATGTCGTCCTCGGGCAATGGTGCGCCGGTGGAGTCGCTGGCCCTGACGAAGCTTTCCCGGCCAAACGCGGCCTCGGCGATGTCGGCCGGGATTTTGCTGAACCAGGATTCCGCGATCTGGCTGGAATGTGCGAACAACGCATCCCGCTTGCGGGACAGCACCGGCCTGATGTCAATTGTCGTCGTGATGCGCGCCTCGGCCGCGGCCATCTGTGCGCGCATCTCCGGAGTGACATTGCGCGGCCCGGGCACCTCTTCGCCGAGTTCCCGCAGCGCCTCCCAAACCTTTCGCCAATCGCTGCCGCGCATGGCGGTGAGGTAGTACTTGGCCGGGATGCCGGTGACTCGTGCCGCCTCGGCGGCCGCGCGGGCCGCGTGCACGTGGTCGGGATGCTGGTAGGGGCCATCCGGGTCGTAGCTGACCACGACCTGCGGCCGGTACCGCTCGATCAGCCCGCTGATCCGGCCGGTCACCTCGGCGAGCGGGATGTTGCAGAACGCCTCCGGCCGGTCCTTGTAGTCCCAGTCGGGCATCCCTGAGTCGTGGTACCCCAGCGTCTCCAGGTCGCTGACCCCGAGGATCTTGGCCGACTCGCGCAGTTCGGCCAGCCGCAGCTCGGCCACCGTCCGCGCGTCGTGCCCGTCCTGGCCGGGCTTCACGCCGCCCGGGGCATCCCCGAACTCACCGTTCGTACAGGTCACCACGACCGTACGGATGCCCTGCCCGGAGTAGGTGGCGAGCACGCCGCCGGTGCTCGAAGCCTCGTCGTCCGGGTGCGCGTGGACGGCCATCAGCGTCAGTTCATCTGCCATGGGACCAGCCTGCCCGATGTCCCCGGCTGGCGCGAAACCGGGCCCGCCGGTGCTGCGAGGATGTCCGGGGAGGGACCGGGATGGCTGAGCCGGGATGGGGCGGGGTGGTGGGGTCGGGGCCAGAGGGCGCGCGCACGGCCCTGGCCGCCGCGCGGGAGCGTACCCTGGCCCGGCTGGCCGCGCTGGAGCGCGAGTTCGGCGGCATCGTGGCGGCGGCGCGCGACGCGGGTACCGACGACGAGCACGACCCCGAAGGCGCCACGCTCGCCTACGAGCGGCAGCACGTCGCCGCGCTGGCGGACGCGGCCAGGGCGGACCTGGCCGCGATCGAGGCGGCGTTGGCCCGGCTGGCCGACGGAAGCTACGGCACCTGCCAGGCCTGCGGCGTTCCGATCAGCCCGGAGCGGCTCGCCGCCCGGCCCGCGGCCCGCACCTGCGTCGGCTGCCCCCCACCTCGGTAAGCTGAGGGGATGGGCGGAGAATCGGTGTACGCGCGGCTGGAACCGCTGCTCCCGCTGGTCCGCAAGCCCATCCAGTACGTGGGCGGCGAACTTAACTCGGTGGTCAAGGACTGGGACGCCGCCGACGTGCGCTGGGCGCTGATGTACCCGGACGCGTACGAGGTCGGCATCCCCAACCAGGGCGTGCAGATCCTGTACGAGGTGCTGAACGAGCGGCCCGGGGTGCTCGCCGAGCGCACCTACAGCGTGTGGCAGGACCTGGAACGGCTGATGCGCTCCCGCGGGGTGCCGCAGTTCACCCTGGAGGCCCACCGCCCGGTCCGTGACTTCGACGTGTTCGGCGTCAGCTTCGCCACCGAACTGGGGTACACGAACCTGCTGACCGCGCTGGACCTGGCGGGCATCCCACTGGCCGCCGCGGACCGGGACGAGCGGGATCCGGTCGTGCTGGCCGGCGGGCACGCCGCGTTCAACCCCGAGCCGGTCGCCGAGTTCCTCGACGGCGCCGTGCTCGGCGACGGCGAGCAGGCGGTGCTCGCGATCACCGAGCTGATCAGGGACTGGAAGCGGGCCGGGCGCCCCGGCGGCCGGGACGGGCTGCTCGAGCGGCTGGCGGCCGAGGCCGGGGTGTACGTCCCCTGGTTCTACGACGTGGACTACCTGCCGGACGGCCGGATCCGGCGGGTCGCGCCGAACCGGCCGGGTGTGCCGCACACCGTCGCCAAGCACACCGTCATGGACCTGGACAACTGGGCCTACCCGCGCCGCCCGGTGGTGCCGGTGCACGAATCGGTGCACGAGCGGTTCAGCGTCGAGATCTTCCGCGGCTGCACCCGCGGCTGCCGGTTCTGCCAGGCCGGCATGATCACCCGGCCGGTGCGCGAGCGGAGCATCACCACGATCGGGGACATGGTCGAGCAGGGGGTGGCGGCCAGCGGCTTCGGCGAGGTCGGCCTGCTGTCGCTGTCCAGCGCCGACCACAGCGAGATCAACGACATCGCGAAGGGCCTGGCCGACCGTTACGAGGGCGCCAACCTCGGGCTGTCCCTGCCATCCACCCGGGTGGACGCGTTCAACGTCACGCTCGCCAACGAGTTCAGCCGCGGCGGCCGCCGGTCCGGCCTCACCTTCGCCCCGGAGGGCGGGACCGAGCGGATGCGCAAGGTGATCAACAAGATGGTCACCGAGGAAGACCTCATCCGCACCGTCACCACCGCCTACTCGAGCGGCTGGCGCCAGGTCAAGCTCTACTTCATGTGCGGCCTGCCGACCGAGGCCGACGAGGACGTGGTCGCCATCGCGGACCTGGCCAGGAAGGTCATCAAGGCCGGGCGGGAGGCGAGCGGCCGGCGAGACATCCGGTGCACGGTGTCGATCGGTGCCTTCGTGCCCAAGCCGCACACCCCGTTCCAGTGGGCCGCCCAGGCGCCGCACGAGACGGTGGACGCCCGGCTGCGCAGCCTCGGCGCCGCGCTGCGCGCCGACCCGGGGTACGGGCGCGCGGTGGGATACCGCTACCACGACGGCCGGCCCTCCATCGTCGAGGGCCTGCTGTCCCGCGGCGACCGGCGCGTCGCCAGGGTGATCAGGGCGGCCTGGGCGGACGGCGCCCGGTTCGACGGGTGGAGCGAGCACTTCTCCTTCGACCGCTGGGAGCGCTGCACCCGCGAGGCCCTGGCCGATGAGCCGGTGGACCTGGACTGGTACACCACCAGGGAGCGGGAGTACGACGAGGTACTGCCGTGGGATCATCTCGACGCCGGCCTGGACCGCGACTGGCTCTGGCAGGACTGGCAGGACGCCACGGACGCATCGGGCGCGCTGGAGGTCGACGACTGCCGCTGGACGCCGTGTTACGACTGCGGGGTCTGCCCGGCCATGGGCACGGAGATCCAGACCGGGCCCACCGGCGCGACGCTGCTCCCGCTGCCGGCGGTGCCCGCCCGGACCGGGGCCTGAGCGTGCCGGGGCCGAGCGCGCCGAACCGTGGCGCGCCCTCAGTGACCTGCCAGCTGATTGTCCGGTACGCTAAAAGAGGCAGGATGCGTTTCGCCAGTCACAGGGATATCGCGCGTGCCGTTGAACGGGGAGTTCGCCGGGCAGGGCTGCCCATCGCTTATTCCGCCGGTTTCACGCCGCACCCGAAGATCTCTTACGCTGGCGCGGCCCCGACAGGGACTGCGAGCGAGGCCGAGTACCTGGAGCTCTCTCTCATGGGGGCCTGTGCCGTATCCGAGGTACGGGAACGGCTTGACGCGGCCCTGCCAGACGGGATTGACGTGATCGAGGTGATGCAGGCACCGCCCTCGCTGGGCGCGCTTCCGCTGGAGGCGTCCCTGTGGCGGGTGGTCCTGCCCGGCGTTTCGCCGGCCGACGCCGCCCGGGCCGCGGACGAGTTTCTCGCCTGCGCGACCCTGGAGGTCGAGCGCCTCACAAGTAAGGGCCCCCGGCGGATGGATGCCCGCGCCGCAGTGATCGCCATGGGGGCTGACCGGTACGCCGCCGAGGGCGGCGATGCCGGGAATGCCATACTTCGAATGGTTGTTCGGCATGTCATACCTGCCGTCCGGCCTGACGACATCCTGGCCGCGCTCCGCCGCCTGACCGCCCTAGCGCCGTCGTCACCACCATTGGTGACCCGGCTGGCGCAGGGCGCGCTCAGTGCGGAAGGCGTCGGCGCCGCTGCCGCGGCGAGCGGGCTCACCATGCCCGCGGAGCTGTGGCAGCTGGATGCCGCGCCGCAGCCGCTGCTGCGGAGCACGCCGGGAGGACAACAACTGGAGATAACGCGCACCGGCAGGACCGCCGAACAGGCAGGCACCCGCCGGGATGTCGCGTGCGACCAGCTCCCGCGCGGAGCGGACGGCCCACTGCGGCCGCCCGCGCCCGGGAGCTCGACGGGAGATAGCCCGGATGCTCGACAGCGAGCTACACGACACAGAGTCCAGCAATGACGGGCCGGGGAGCAATAGCTCTGCTGGCCTGAGCGACACGCCCGCCGCCACGGCGGCACCGCGTGCTCGCACCACGAGGCGGCGGACGGCCAAATCCGCCGCGGAACCGGCGCCGGAAACCAAGGCGGCCGCCCAGGCGGCCACCGCTGCCGGCCCGGCCGCCGCGGCCCCGGCGCCCGGCGGTGACCAGGCCGAAGACGCCGCCCCCAAGCGGCCGGCCCGGCGCACCAGGCGCAGCACGGCCAAGACCGCTACCTCGGCAGGGGAAAGCGGCGGGAGCGCGGCGCAGGCGCCCGCGCCGGACCGGGCCGGCAGCGGCCCGGCCGCCACCAGCTCGGCCGCCACCAGCTCGGCCCCCGCCACCACTAGCTCAGCCCCGCCGGCCCCGGCCGGCACGCGCCCGGCCGCGGCTGGCCCAGGAGCGGCCGTGACGCCACCGTTCGCCGCGCCGTTCACCAGCCCCACCCCGGCCACCGGGCAGGCACCAGGCGCGGCGGCGCAGGCCGAACCGGCCGGGGTGCCCGTGGCCACCTTCCAGCCGCCGCAGGTGATCTTCCAGCCGCCTGCGGCGGACCAGCCGGCGCCCGCCAAGCCGGCCGCCGCGAAGTCAGCTGCGGCCAAGCCTGCCGCGGCCAAGCCAGCCGCGGGCAAGCCCGCTGCGGCCAAGTCAGCCGCGGCCGGGCCGGCCAAGGACCAGGCCGCCGACGACGACCAGGCCGAGCCCGCCGAGGGTGAGACCGACGGCACCGGCCGCCGTCGCCGTCGCCGGTCAAGGTCACGCGGCAAAGGCGGGGACGGCGAGGCCGGCCAGGACACCGCTGCCGACGGCGCGGAGACCGGCGAGGAAGCCGCGGCCAGCGGCGATGCGGCCGCCACTGCGCGCAAGGGTGCCGCCGCTGGTGGCCAGGACGCGGGCACCGCCGAGTCCGACGATGAAGAGTCCTCAGGCGGCACCCGTCGGCGCCGCCGCAAGCGCCGCCGCGGCTCGGTGGGCGACGCGGACCAGGCCCCCGACGACCCGCCGAACACCGTGGTGCACGTCCGCCCGGGCCGTTCCGGTGGCGACGACTCCGGCGACGAGGTCCAGGTCGTCCGCGGCTCCACCCGGCTGGAGGCCAAGCGCCAGCGGCGCAGGGAGGGACGCGACTCCGGGCGGCGCCGCCCGCCGGTCATCACCGAGTCGGAGTTCCTGGCCCGCCGCGAGGCGGTGGACCGGGTCATGGTGGTCCGGCAGCGCGGCGACCGGACCCAGATCGCGGTTCTCGAGGACAAGGTGCTCGTCGAGCACTACGTGGACCGGGGCAGCCACCAGTCCCTGGTCGGCAACGTGTACCTCGGCAAGGTGCAGAACGTCCTGCCCTCGATGGAGGCCGCCTTCGTCGACATCGGCAAGGGCCGCAACGCCGTCCTGTACGCGGGCGAGGTCAACTTCGACGCGAGCGGCCTGGAAGGCGAGGCCAAGCGCATCGAACTGGCCCTCAAGTCCGGCCAGTCGGTGCTCGTCCAGGTGACCAAGGACCCGGTCGGCCACAAGGGCGCCCGGCTGACCAGCCAGGCCAGCCTGCCGGGGCGTTACCTGGTGTACGTGCCGGGCGGGTCGATGATGGGCATCAGCCGCAAGCTGCCCGACACCGAGCGGACCCGGCTCAAGCAGATCCTCAAGCAGGTCATGCCCGAGAACGCCGGCGTCATCGTGCGGACCGCGGCCGAGGGGGCCTCGGAGGAGGAACTCGCCCACGACGTCGCCCGGCTCTCCGCCCAGTGGGAGAGCATCGAGCGGAAGGCCAAGTCGGCCAGCCCCCCCGAGCTGCTCTACAGCGAGCCCGACCTGACCATCCGGGTGATCAGGGACATCTTCAACGAGGACTTCAGCAAGCTGGTCGTCTCCGGTGACGAGGGCTGGGACCTGGTGGACGAGTACGTCCGCTACGTGGCGCCGCACCTGGCGGACCGGCTCGAGCACTGGCAGACCGACGCGGACGTGTTCGCGCAATACCGCATCGACGAGCACCTGGTCAAGGCGCTGGAGCGCAAGGTCTGGCTGCCCAGTGGCGGTTCCCTGGTCATCGACAACACCGAGGCGATGACCGTCGTCGACGTGAACACGGGCAAGTTCACCGGCCAGGGCGGCAACCTGGAGGAGACCGTCACCCGCAACAACCTGGAGGCCGCCGAGGAGATCGTGCGGCAGCTGCGGTTGCGCGACGTGGGCGGGATCATCGTGATCGACTTCATCGACATGGTGCTGGAGAGCAACCGCGAGCTGGTGCTGCGGCGGCTGCTCGAATGCCTGGCCAGGGACCGGACCAAGCACCAGGTGGCCGAGGTGACCTCGCTCGGGCTGGTGCAGATGACCCGCAAGCGGGTCGGCTCCGGCCTGCTCGAGGCGTTCTCCGAGACCTGTGAATGTTGCAACGGGCGCGGCCTGCTGATCGCGCTGGACGGGGTGGACCACCCCAACCACCGGGGGCGGCAGGACGGCGGCGCCGCCAAGGACAGCAAGCAGGCGAGGGACGGCAAGCAGGGCAAGGATGGCAGGCGGCAGCGCCAGGGCAAGGCCGACAAGGACGGCCAGGCCGCGGACAAGCCCGCCGCCAGCACAACGCCAGCGGCCGACGCCCAGGCTGGGGCCAGCGCCGGGACCGCGGACGCCGGGACCACGGACTCCGGGACCGGCGCCACCGGGACCACGGACGCCGGGACCGGCGCCACCGGGACCGCGGACGCCGGGACCACGGACTCCGGGAACGCGGACGCACCGGCGGCCACCGGGCCGGCCGGTGCCAACGAGGCGGCGGGCAACGGTGCCGGGGCGGACGCCGCCACGGCCCAGCCGTTCGGCGGCCGGCGCCGCCGGCGGGCCGCCGTCCGGGAGCCGGGCCCGCCGGACATGGCCGCGGCAGCCGGCGGGCAGGCGGCGCCTGACGCCTCGACGGCGGCTGGGGTCTGATAGCCTAAAGAGCCAGCGCACAGGACGGATCCAGGGCTGGGTTTCCCAGGGTGCCCGGTGCAAAGCTGGCGAGCCCCACTTCGTGCCTGGTCCGCGGTTGCGGGAACAGCGCGATGGGCCCGCACAAGCAGAGAGAGAGTTCTTCGGTGTACGCGATCGTGCGCTGCGGTGGCAGGCAGGAAAAGGCGGCCGTGGACGACGTCCTGACCGTCGACACGCTGTCCGGTGAGGTCGGGTCCAGCGTCACGCTGCCGGCCGTGCTCATCGTCGATGACAGCAAGGTCATCAGCGACCCAGCTGAGCTCGGCCACTACCAGATCACCGCGGAGATCATGGGCCAGGTAGCCGGGCCCAAGATCAACATCATCCACTACAAGAACAAGACCGGCTACCGGCGACGGATGGGCCACCGCCAGCGCTACACCCAGGTGAAGATCACCGGGATCTCCGCTGAGCGGAAGGCCGCGGCGAGGAAGAAGAGCTGACGATGGCACACAAGAAGGGCGCGTCATCCAGCCGGAACGGCCGGGACTCCGCCGCGCAGCGGCTGGGCGTCAAGCGGTTCGGCGGTCAGCAGGTCAACGCGGGCGAGATCATCGTGCGCCAGCGCGGCACCCACTTCCACCCCGGCCCCGGCGTCGGCCGCGGCAAGGACGACACCCTGTTCGCCCTCGTCAGCGGCGTGGTCACGTTCGGCCGGGTGCGCAACCGCCGGGCCGTGAGCGTGGTCGCGGAAGCGGGCGTGCCGGCAGACTAGTCCGCCGGCCTCATAACTGAGCCAGACTCCTAGGGCGGACCGCCAGCCGGTCCGCCCTATAGTCATGTGGCCACCAGAAGGGATCAAGCAGTGGCCGAGTTCGCCGACCACGTCACCGTCACGGTCAAGGCGGGTGACGGCGGGCACGGCTGCGCGTCGGTGCACCGGGAGAAGTTCAAGCCGCTCGGCGGCCCGGACGGCGGCAACGGCGGCCGGGGCGGCGACGTGATCCTCGAGGTGGACCCGGGCATGGCCACGCTGCTCGACCTGCACCGCCGGCCGGTCCGCCGCGCGGGCAGCGGCAAGCAGGGCTCCGGCTCGCACCGCAGCGGCGCCGACGGGGCGGACCTGGTCGTCACGGTCCCGGACGGCACCGTGGTCAAGACGCCGGACGGCGAGGTGCTCGCCGACCTGGTCGGGGCGGGTACCAGGTACGTGGCCGCGCAGGGCGGCCGGGGCGGGCTCGGCAACGCGGCGCTCGCGTCACCGCGGCGCCGGGCCCCAGGTTTCGCGCTGCGCGGCGAGCCGGGCACCGGGCACACCCTGGTGCTCGAACTCAAGACCGTCGCCGACGCGGGCCTGGTGGGCTTCCCCAACGCGGGCAAGTCCTCGCTGATCTCGGCCATGTCCGCGGCCCGGCCGAAGATCGCCGACTACCCGTTCACCACGCTCACCCCGCACCTGGGCGTGGTCGAGGCGGGCGAGACCCAGTACGTGGTGGCCGACGTGCCCGGGCTGATCCCCGGCGCCAGCAGCGGCAAGGGCCTCGGCCTGCACTTCCTGCGCCACGTCGAGCGCTGCGTGGCGCTGGTGCACGTGCTCGACTGCGCCGCGGGCCTGGCCGGGGAGCCGGACCGGGATCCCGTGGCCGACCTGGACACGATCGAGGCGGAACTGGCCGCCTACGCCGAGGCCACCGGGGCCGACCTGGCCGGGCGCCCCCGGATCGTCGCCCTCAACAAGATCGACGTCCCGGCCGCCCGGGAGGTGGCCGGGCGGGCCCGCGAGGTGCTGGCGGCCCGGGGCCTGGAGGTCTGCGAGATCTCCGCGGCCACCCACGAGGGGGTGCGGGAGTTCGCGTTCGCCGTGGGCCACCTGGTCGCCGCCGCCCGCGCCGCGGCCCCCGCGCCGGAACCTACCCGCCAGGTGATCAGGCCGCCCGCCGTGGGCGGGCCCGAGTTCGAGGTGGTCCGCACCGGCGAGAACAGTTTCCTGGTGCGGGGCCACAAGTCGGCCCGGTGGGTGCGCCAGACCGACTTCAGCAACGCCGAGGCGGTCGGCTACCTGGGCGACAGGCTGGCCCGGATCGGGGTGGAGCAGGCGCTGGCCGAGGCCGGGGCCCAGGCGGGCGCCGAGGTGGCCATCGGGGACACCGACGACGCGGTCATCTTCGACTGGGACCCGGATATCCCGGCCGGCGCGCCGCATGGTTTCGGGCCCCGCGGCAGCGACGAGCGGCTGCCCTGGTGACCGGGGACGCCCCGGCGGGGGAGGCGCAGGAGGACGACCGGGCCGACATCGCCGCCGCCCGCCGGGCCGTGGTCAAGGTCGGCTCGTCCTCGCTGACCACCGCCGACGGCGGGATCGACGAGGGCCGGATCGCCGCGCTCGCCGCGGTGCTCGCGGGCCGGGTCCGCGGGGGCACCCAGGTCGTGCTGGTCTCCTCGGGGGCGATCGCGGCGGGCCTCGCGCCGCTCGGGCTGCCCCGCCGGCCCCGTGACCTGGCCACCCAGCAGGCCGCCGCGAGCGTCGGCCAGGGCCTGCTGGTCGCGGTGTACACGGCGGCGTTCGCCCGGCACGAGGTGCGCGCCGGGCAGATCCTGCTGACCGCGGACGACCTGATGCGCCGCGCGCACTACCGCAACGCGCAGCGGACCCTGAACCGGCTGCTCGAACTGGGCGTCCTGCCCGTGGTGAACGAGAACGACACGGTCGCCACCGACGAGATCAGGTTCGGCGACAACGACCGGCTGGCCGCGCTGGTCGCCCACGTGGTCCGGGCCGGCGCCCTGATCCTGTTGTCCGACGTGGACGGGCTCTACGACTACGACCCCCGGCACCCCGGTGCCCGGCGGATCGGCCGGGTGGAGAGCCGCGCGCAACTTGACGGCGTCATCCTCGGCTCGCCCCGCCGCCCGGCCGCCCCGGCTGGGCTGGGGCAGGGTGGCTCGCCGGGGCAGGGCGGTGCGCCCGCACGGGTGGGCACCGGGGGAATGGTCACCAAGGTGGACGCGGCCCTCATCGCCACCGAGGCGGGCATCCCGACCGTGGTGGCCCGCGCCGACCAGGCCGCGATGGCCCTGGCCGGCGAGCCGGTGGGCACCTACTTCGCCCCGCACGACCGCCGTCCCGCCACCCGGCAACTGTGGCTGGCGCACGCCGCGTCGGCCCGGGGCACGCTGATGCTGGACGCGGGCGCGGTCCGGGCGGTCGTGATTTCCCGTGCGTCGCTGCTGCCCGCGGGGATCACCGGGGTCGAGGGGAGTTTCGACGCGGGCGACCCGGTCGACCTGTCCGGCCCCGATGGCCAGGTCGTCGCGCGCGGGCTGGTCAACTACGACGCGGCCGAGATCCCGGCGCTGATGGGCCGGTCCACCCGGTGGCTCGCGGCCAGGAAGGGCCCCGGGTACGAGCGTGAGGTCGTACACCGCGACGACCTGGTGATCCTCAGCCGCGCCCGGCCCTGAGCCACCCCGGCAGCATCCGGGGGGGCCGCACCGCGCACGAAGAAGGCCCGGGCCTATGGGGCCGCTTGAGACAGGTGTGGCTGCCGGGATGGTGGCCGCCCGGCGGCGTTTGTGGGCGGTTGCGCCAACGACCACAAAGGAATGTGGGCGTTGGCGCCAATGACCACGAACGCTCTTGGCTCGGCACCCGGGCCGTCCCAGGCCCGATTGCGGCAGGGGCTCCACGGATCCCGGTTGCGTGCGGGAGCAGGCCCGCCACGGGGCCGGCGGCCAGGCCGGCCCCGGAACCCGTCAGCGCGCGGCGGCGGTCAGGACGAGCCCGAGCCCGAGCCGCCCGAGCCGCCGGAGCCCCCCGAACCCCCGGAGCCCCCCGAGCCGCCGGAGCCCCCCGAGCCGCCGGAGCCCCCCGAACCGCCGTTGCCGCCGCGGCCGCTGCCGAACAGGCCGCTGAACAGGCGCTCGCCCGCCCCGGCGGCGGACTCCGCGAAGCCCTTGACCAGGCCGACGAACGGGTCCGAGGTCCGGTTCCATGAGTCCTGGTAGGACTTCGCCGCGGCCTTCATCTCGTCGCTCACCGAGACGTGCGGGTCGTCCTCGCGGCGTGGGTACTCGCCGGACAGGATCGCCTCGTAGTCCTCCTCGGTCACCCACCGGTCCAGCTCGGCGAACCGGACCACGGCGAACGGGTGCGTGTTGCCCTGCAGTTGCAGCAGCTTGATGAGCCCTTCCCGGACGTCGGGGACGGCGTCGTACTCGTGCGCCTGCTGCCGGAACGCGTCGTGGCTCAGCTCGGACATCTTGGCGCCGCCGGCCAGCTTCATCAGCGCCCGGCGCCCCGCCGACGGGTCCTGGCCGGCCAGCACGCCGGCCCGGTCACAGGACAGCTCGGACTTGCGGTACCACTCCTCCAGGCCGGCGATGATCACCCGCAGCCCGATGTAGCCGATCGCGAACCAGGCCAGCCGGGTGGCGAGCCGGGTCAGGTGGTAGAGCATGGTCCGGTAGACCGCGTGGCCGGACAGCGCGTGCCCGAGTTCGTGACCGATCGTGAACCGCAGTTCTTCCTCGTCGAGCAGGTCCACCAGGCCCGTCGTGATCACGATGAACGGCTTGTCCGAGCCGAGCGTCATCGCGTTGGGGATCGGGTCCTGGGAGATGAACAGCTCGGGAACCTCGGGCAGGTCCAGGATCGAGGAGCCGTCGAGCAGCAGCTCGTACAGGTGCGGGAACTGCTCCGTCGAGGCCCGGACCGAGCTGGCCAGGAACAGCAGCCGCAGGCTCCGGTCGGAGAACAGGCTGGCGAGCCGCCTGAGCAGCACGTCGAAACCGGTCAGCTTACGCATCGCCACCAGCGCCGAGCGGTCGGCGGGATGCTCGTATGCACGCGAAGAGATCCCGGGCAGGCGTACCCGGGCACGATCCGGCACCGTGGTCATACCCCGATGCTATGTGCCCGGCGGACCGCCCGAGCAGGGGATCCAGGCCCACCCGCGACGGGCCTAACCCCGGCCGGGCCGCGCGATCATGGCAGGATGGCCGGGAGCCAGGCGGGAAGGTGAGGCACATGTTCGAGCCCAGCGCGGAGGCCATGCCCGCCGAGGTGCTCGCCATCCTGCAGCAGACCCGGCTGCGGGCCCTGGTCGGCAGGCTCCTGGCCACGGACGGTATCCAGGCCCAGCGGCTGCGCGCGGCGGGGGTGACCGCCCCGGAGGAGGTCGCTCTTGACGACCTGCCCCGGCTCCCGCTCGTCGCCAAGGCAGACCTCTGGGCGGCGTATCCGTATGGCATGCTCGAGGTTCCGCCGGAGGACCTGGTCACCCTGCACGGTTCCAGCGGTACCGGCGGCCGGCCCACGCTGGTCGGCTACACCCGCGCGGACCTGGCGCTGTGGGCGCGGATGTGCGCGCGGGCGCTGGCGGCGGCCGGCGCGACGCGCGCCAGCACCGTCCATAACGCCTACGGGTACGGCCTGTTCACCGGCGGGCTTGGCATCCACCAGGGCGCGATCGAGCTGGGCGCCACCGTGGTCCCGGTGTCCGGCGGGATGACCGCCCGGCAGGTCACGCTGATCCGCGACCTGCGCCCGGACATCCTCACCTGCACCCCGTCGTACGCGATCCGGCTGGGCGAGGCGCTGGCGGCGGCGGGCGCCGGGCCGGGGGAGGGGCTGAGCCTGAAGGCGGGCCTGTTCGGCGCCGAACCCTGGACCGGCCAGATGCGCGCCCGGATCGAGGAGCTGCTCGGCGTGGCGGCCCTGGACATCTACGGGTTGTCCGAGGTGATCGGGCCCGGGGTGGCCGCCGAGTGCCTGGAGGCGGCGGACGGCCTGCACGTCAACGAGGACCACTTCCTGGTGGAGGCGGTGGACCCGGAGACCGGCGCGCCGGTGCCCGACGGCACCCCCGGCGAACTGGTGTTCAGCACGGTGACCCGGGAGGCGCTGCCGCTGCTGCGGTACCGCACCGGGGACATCTCCGCGCTGCGCCGGGGCACCTGCGCGTGCGGGCGGACGCTGGTGCGGATGAGCAAGGTCACCGGCCGGCGCGACGACATGCTGGTGCTGCGCGGCGTGAACGTCTACCCCAGCGAGGTCGAGCGGGTGCTGCTTGCCTCGCCCGCACTGTGCCCCGACTACCTGCTGGTGCTCGACGAGCGCGACGCCGCGGGCCGGCTGATCGTCTGTTGCGAATACAAAACGGCTGCCGCGGGCGGGCCACCGTCCGCTCCCGCGCTGGCCGGTTCCGGGGCGGGAGAACCGCCTGGTCCCGGGGATCTGGAGGCCCGGTTCCGCGCGGAACTCGGGGTCGGCGTCGCGGTCCGGGTGCTGCCCGCGGGCACCCTGCCGCGCAGCGAGGTCGGCAAGGCGGTCCGGGTGGTCAGATGGCGCGACGGCGCCCCGCCGCTGCCCGGCCTGGACTGACCGGATGCCCGGCCGGCCGGTGCCCTGGTCACGGCGGGTGAGGCCGGGTCGCTAAAGTCTGGGGATGGGAACTCCGGGCAGGGTCAGGATCGGCGTGATGGGGGGCACGTTCGACCCCATCCATCACGGCCACCTGGTCGCGGCCAGCGAGGTGGCGCACATCTTCTCCCTGGACGAAGTGGTTTTCGTGCCCACCGGCCAGCCCTGGCAGAAGCAGGGCAGGCAGGTGTCGCCCGCCGAGGACCGGTACCTGATGACGGTGATCGCCACCGCGTCGAACCCCCGGTTCTCGGTGAGCAGGCTGGACATCGACCGGCCCGGGCCCACCTACACCATCGACACGCTGCGTGACCTGCGCGCGGAGCGAGGCGAGGACACGGAGTTCTTCTTCATCACCGGCGCCGATGCCCTGTCGCGGATGCTGTCCTGGCAGGACGTGGACGAACTGTTCATGCTGGCACATTTCGTCGGCTGCACCCGGCCGGGGCACCGGCTGACGGATCAGGGCCTGCCGGAGGACAAGGTCAGCCTGGTAGAGATCCCGGCGCTGGCGATCTCCTCGACCGGCTGCCGGCAGCGCATCGCCGAGGACGAGCCGATCTGGTACCTGGTGCCGGACGGCATCGTCCAGTACATCGCCAAGCGCGGGCTGTACCGGGACGGCGGCTGACCGCGGGCGGGTTCCGGCGGTCGTCCGCGGGCCCGGGCCCGGGCGGGGCCGGCGAAACGCGCGCACACCAGCGGGGAGACCCCGGATCTGACGGGGCGGGTTACCCTGAAAGGGCACCTGCACCTCTTGGTGGGCCGCAAGGATGCGGTTTGGCGCCTCGCGCGGCCACGGGAGAAGACAGGAAGGAACGCCTGAGGAGGCCGAGCACAACACGTGACAGCTACTGCCAGGGCCGTCGAGCTTGCCGGGATCGCGGCCGAGGCCGCAGCTGAGAAGCTCGCTGCGGACATCATCGCGTACGACGTCAGCGAGCAACTCGTCATCACCGACGTGTTCCTGCTCTGTTCGGCCGCGAACGACCGCCAGATACGCGCGGTCGTGGACGAGATCGAGGAGAAGATGCGTCAGGCCGGTGCCCGGCCGGTACGCAGGGAAGGCGAGCGGGAGGGCCGCTGGGTGCTCCTCGACTACCTCGATGTCGTGATCCACGTTCAGCACGCCGAGGAGCGGGTCTACTACGCGCTGGAACGGCTCTGGAAGGACTGCCCGCGCTTGGCCTTGCCCGAGCCGGTGGGCGTGGCGCCCAGTGCGCCCGGCGCCGCGCTCGACCCTGACCTGGGGGAATAGCTGTTAGATGGGGCCGGGCGGGGTGCCGCCCGGGCTGCCGTCTCGCGCGGCTGCCGTCTCGCGCGGCTCCCGCCTCGCGCGGGCGGCCGCCGTCGGGGAGGCGCGGGTTGCCGTGTGCGGAGGGGCTGCCCGCGCGTAAGGGCGGCAGTCGCCTGCTGAGGAAGGAAGGTTTCTGTAGTGAGTGATGACGCGGCGGCGCGCGCGTCTTCGGCTGCCAGTGCGCCCCACTCTGACCCCTCGGTCAGGCTGGTGTTGTGGCGGCACGGGCAGACCCGGTGGAACGCGGAACGCCGCTTCCAGGGCCAGATGGATATCCCGCTTGACGAGGTCGGCGAGCAGCAAGCCGAGCGTGCCGCCCGCCTGCTCGCGGCGCTGCGGCCGAGCGCGATCTTCTCCTCCGACCTGATCCGGGCTACCGCCACGGCGGCGCCGCTGGCCCGGCTCACCGGCCTGCCGGTGACCCCCGACAAGGACCTGCGGGAGCGCTACGGCGGGCTCTGGGAGGGCCTCACCGACGCCGACATCCGTGAGCGGTACCCGGTGGAGCACTCGCAGTGGCACCCTCCCGAGGGCGAGACCTCCGCGGCCGTCGCCGATCGGGCCTGCGCCGCGATGGAGCGGATCGCCGATACCCTGACACCCGGGACCCTGGCGGTCGTGGTCAGCCACGGAGCGGCGTTGCGCCTGGGCGCCGCCCGACTGCTCGGTCTCCCCGAAGAACTCTGGGGCGCCGTGGGCCCGCTGGCGAACTGCGCCTGGTCGGTCCTCGGCCGCCGGCGCGGCAAGTGGCGGCTCATCGAGCACAACGCCGGAACACTCCCCGAGCCCGTGCTCAGCGACGACCGCTGACCACCTCAGATCTTGTACACTGGCGTGGCGCTGTCGGCGGGACCGACGCGACGGCCGAGGGGCTATAGCTCAGTTGGTAGAGCGCTTGCATGGCATGCAAGAGGCCAGGGGTTCGAGTCCCCTTAGCTCCACAGGTCAGAGGCACAATGCGATCTTCTGAAGATCGTTTGGGAGCCAAGTTGGGAGCCAAAGGTGTTAGGCTCCGGCTATGGCTCGGCGTGGTTTCCGTGAGGACACGATCTACTTCGACCACTCCGGCGACTGCCGAGATGCGCGGCACCACAAAGGATGCCCTGGGCGGTGGCGCGCCGAGGTGTCGCTCGGCCACGGCGCGGATGGCAAGCGGCTCCGTCGCAAAGTGTCCGGCCGCACCAAGCAAGAGGTCAAGGATAAGCTGGGGGAGCTTCATCGCGACCTCGAAGCCGGCATCCGGCGGCCGGACAGCCGCTACACGGTGGCTCAGGCGGTTGCTGACTGGCTACACGAAGGCTTCGACGGCCGTGCCGAGAAGACTGTCACCCTCAACCGGGACCTCCTGCAGCCTGTCGTTGCCGGCATCGGCAAGGTTGTATTAAGGGAGCTGACCACCCGGGACGTCCGCAGTGTCCTGGCAGGGATCGCCGCGATGCACTCCAGCCGTACGGTCGTGCTCACTCACAACGCTCTGGAGCGGGCAATACGGCATGCCGAAGCCAACGACTACGTCCGCCGCAATGTCGCGGCGCTAGTCAAGCCCCCAACTGGTCAGCCGGGGCGGCCCTCCAAATCACTCACGGTGGATCAAGCAGCGGCGTTGCTGGCCACTGCGGATGGGTCGCGGCTGGGCGCCTATGTCGTGCTGTGCCTGCTCGCCGGGGTCCGCACCGAGGAAGCCAGGGCACTGACATGGGATCACGTCGATCTCGGCGGGGACCCGGCCGCCGTTCCGGCGATTCCGCCGCATGTAGCCGTGTGGCGGTCGGTTCGGGCCCACGGTGACACGAAGACCGAGAAATCCCGGCGCACGCTGGCGCTGCCTGAGCGGGCAGTGGAGGCGCTGCGGGAGCACCGCAGACAGCAGGCCGGGCAGCGGCTGCTCGCCGGTGCGATCTGGCAGGATCACGGGCTGGTGTTTTGCACCTCCACTGGCACCTCGCTGACCGCAGGAAACGTGCGCCGTACGTTCAAGAAGATCACGAAGGCAACGGGGCTCGGGGAAGACTGGACGCCGCGGGAGCTGAGGACCTCGTTCGTCAGCCTCATGTCCGATTCAGGTGTCCCCGTAGAGGAGATCGCCCGCCTGGCCGGGCACTCCAGTTCCCGCACCACCGAGGTCGTGTACCGCCGTGAGCTTCGGCCGGTGATCACTACTGGTGCCGAGGTCATGGACAAGATCTTCTCCGGCTAGTCAACGGATCGCGCCGAAGGAATCGGAACACGAATTCGCGCTTAGAAGTCACCTTCAGAAGGTGGCAGTACGTCGCCAGGGGTCGCCTGATGCGCCATCTAGCTAGTCGCCTCCCCGGAGCTGACCGGAGCGCGGGGCCACTTGAGATCGAGGCGGAATGGCCGCCGGCGGAGCGCAACGCCACCGGAGCCCTTCCGGCGGTTATGAGTCGCCGGGCGGCTTCCCCAGGCCCGCACAATCGCTTACAACTGTTGACAGACGCCCTGGTAGATGGCCCTGCGGCCCGTCTCAGGGCCGCGGCGGCGGCCAGGACCGTATGGGCGTTGTCTGAGGCGGGTTCTAGGCTGGCGCGCGTGACAGGGAGCATCGGCGCGCAGACCGACTATCGGAGACGGCCGCTGCTGACACCGGCTGAGCGCCGAGCCAGGGCGACGCTCGAAGAGATCTTCGCCCATAGCGGCTCACTCATCCTGCCCGGCATTAAGCTCAGCCGGGTCATCACGCACAAGCCGCCGGGGATCAGCGCCAGCCAGTGGGATTACGCCACGCGGGCGCACTTCGACTTCGTGGTCTGTGACGCAGCCAGCTACGTGCCCGACTTCGCGGTGGAACTAGACGATTTCAGTCACCTGCGGCCCGAGGCCCAGCGGCGCGATCGGATCAAGGATGCACTGTGCGAAGCGGCTAACTTCGGGCTGCTGCGGATTGAGTCCAGCGCCTTCGACCGCGGACCGGGTGGGCGGCGGCTGGTTGAGTACCTGATCGATGCCCGCGGCTATACGCGGGCTTTCGGGGAGGCCCAGGACCGGGGCCACGTCCCGGCCGATGAGATCGGCGACTACCGCTCGATCATCGAGCCCCTGCCGGGGGGCGGGTTCGGCTTCGTCAACGACCTGGGTGCCCCCGCCCGCCTGCTGGCCCAGGCCGCCTCTGCGGCAGGCCAGGTCGAAGGGCATGCCATAGGAGAGACGTCCTTCGCCTGGAAAAATGGCTGGTCAGAAGCCTGGGCGTGGCTGCATGTCCGGGGAGACTTCCACCTCTTCGAGCGGGTCCGGCTGCGGTCCTTCCAGTTTGCGTGCGGGTTCGGACCGGAGAATCTAGCCGAAGACCTGGCCGCCGCAGCCGTCGGGCAGCGACTCGGACGTCTCGGCAGCGGCGATCCCGTCCTGGTCCGCCGGGACCAGATGGCCCGGCGGCTGGAGCGGCTTCGGGCACGACGAGACGAACTGGCCTATGCCTTCACGCTCGACGAGGCACGGTTCTAGTGCCGCATCAGGCAACGTTTGCCCGGTGGCGGGAGCAGCCAGCCGTGGGCGCCTGTGTGGGTTGCGCGGATGCGGGCCTGTGTCTCGCGGTGAGTTTCAGCCGACGCAGAACTCGTTGCCTTCTGGGTCGTGCAT